>Ga0073934_10001844_pt1 | contig 47788 bp, 45 predicted proteins | sample LarsenN4metaG_FD_76834 | JGI IMG/M metagenome (GOLD analysis project Ga0073934, IMG submission 76834) | Hot spring sediment bacterial and archeal communities from British Columbia, Canada, to study Microbial Dark Matter (Phase II) - Larsen... ...
CACTCCCCAGGCCATACTCTCCTCCCCCTTTCCAATTCGGGGAGGATTATGCCTGTGCTTATGGAAAAAGTGTTACCCATGTCTCCGGTACACCTGTTACCTATGTCTCCGGTCCATACACCCTTTGTCAAAGGGGGAAAGAGGGGGATTTGAGGCCGGATAAGAAACGCTTGCAAAGAACAGAAGAAAAGAGAAGGAGGAAAGACCCATGACCGACTACATCAGCAAACTAAAACCGCGCTTTCGCTACGGCGCGATTCATCCGCGCGCGCACGAAGATCCGGTGCGCAATTCCTCTTATCAGCTTTATCACGTCGTGCCGCTCGATGTCATCGAAATCTCCACGGGTTTGGGCTTGGAGGACTACACGGTGGAGAAGGTCGAGAAGGCGGTCCAGAACTACTGGCCCTGTGTCGAGCGGTTGGCCAAGGAAAAAGTTGACTTGATTATCTTCAGCGGCGCGCCGATTTCCGCGGCGCTGGGGCGGCCTCGTGTGGTCGAACTCTTGCGGCAAACCAAAGAAAAGACCGGCATTCCCGCTGACGCTCCGCTCGAAGCGCTGCTCGCCGCGCTGAAACACCTCGGCATCTCCAAAGTCTCTGTCGCCAGCCGCTGGGCCGATAAGGTCAACGATTCGATCAAGCGATATCTGGCCGATGGCGGCGTCGAAGTCGTGCACACCACCAAACGCAATCAGTGGGCCTCCGAGGCGTTCGGCATGACTATCGAAGAGGGACTCAAGACCGCCCTGGAAGTCGGCCGCGAAGCCGCCGCCGGCGCCCCCGGCGCGGAGGGCGTCTTCGTCGCCGGAGGCGCCGCCATGTCGCTGCACGTCATCCCCGCGGTGGAAGATGAATTTCGCAAGCCGACGTTCACCAACATGAGCGCCGAGGTGTGGAACGATCTGATCCGCCCCGGCATCATCCCGCCGGTGGAAGGTTGGGGTTGTTTGCTGGCGAACCGCCCGCGGCCGTAAGATTTCTCTCATGCCTGGCGCCAAGCGCGCCAGGAGCGCTAAGATCGGAATTTGCTTTCCTTGCGCCCTTTGCGCCCTCGCGGTTAAGTTTTTCCGTTGCGAATTTTTGGCTGCGACCTTGCCGCGCTAAGTTCTTCGTCGTCAAAACGACTTTCGTCTCAGGTTCGGTCCAACGTTAGCGCCACGCGAAAACCGTAATCCGTATATCTGAAAGACGGCGGCAAAGAGCTGCGCGCGGCGCAGCGCGCGAACTTGATCTGGTGGCGCCATGAGCCGCCGCGGGAAACTTTCCGCGTTCCCTGCGCTGGGCCGGCTGGATTCCGCTCCGGCGAGCAGCGGTAATAATCGGCATCGTAGTAGTCGCTGCACCATTCGTGCACGCCCTCGCTCATGTCATACAAACCGAAATCGTTGGGCGGATTGACGCCGACGCGCGTCGGTCCGCCGCTCATCGCATCGCAGCCGATCAGCGGACGGTCCGATGGCGCCGCATTACCCCACGGATAGAGTTCGCCTTCGCGGCCGCCCCGCGCGCCGTATTCCCATTCCGCCTCCGTCGGCAAGCGAAACGGCTTGCCGGTAAGCTCGGCGAGCCAGCGACAGTAAGCGACCGCTTCATCCCAGGTGATGCCGACGACCGGAATATCGGGATGTGAAAACTTCGGATCGCTGGAAAACGGCGCCGCGCCGACACCCGCATGTACGGCATAAAAAGCGTATTCCCGGTTGGTCACGGGAAACTGGCCTATGGCGAAACCATCGAGCCAGACGCGATGTACCGGCCGCTCATTGTCTTGACCTCGCTCGCAGCCCATCAGGAAAGAGCCGGCCGGGAGCGCCACCATTTCGGGATTCGGCATCAATCTTGACCATCGAGGCGCCGCTGCTCGACGGCGTAGCGCACCAGCGCCGCATAGCGATAAATGACGTGGGCGAATTTACCGTAAGGGAGCGTGACGAAAAGCCCCGCCACGAAGCCGAGGTGAACCACGAGCAGAACGCCCATCGCCGCGGTCTCACGAAATACCAGTAAAAGAAGCCCGGTGAAGCTGGTAAAAAATAATACAAGCAGAAAGGCCGCGTCCATGCTCAGCATGCCTCCATGGGCCGGTTCGCGATCGCTGCGCCATTTTAAAACTAATAGCCCGATCGTGCCGACGACCAGCATCACGCCCCCGACGGTACCGAAGACCACCGGCAGGCTAAAATAGGGATAGGGTGCCTGCCAATCGAGAAAATGCTCGTAGAATGCCGCAATCGTAGTTGCCGCCAAATCAAGCAAGAAACCGTAGAAAACCAGATGATGAAACCACAGCCGAGACAGAGAAAACTTGGCGTCTGGATAGTTGCAGCCGGCGCCGCCGCCCTTCAGGTACGCTAGGCCGAAGCCGTCTTTGACGGCGCGCCAGAATGCTTTGCGGTCGATGAGATCGGCGATTCCGCTTTGGGTCTCGCGCCAAAATCGAGTCGCGCCCACGGTAAAAACCGCCAAACCGTAGAGCACGATGACCGACGGCGGCACCGTCATCGCGACGAACGGTACCACCCGGTAGAACGCGCCCTCGCCGAGGTGAACGGCAAATAAATTCGTCGAACCCTGGAAGAGCAGGACCCCGACGAGAATAAGGATAATCGACAGGGCGGTGATCACACTCACAGCGAGCGCGCTGTGCTTGAACAGAACGGCCAACATCTTTGGCCAGGTGAATTCGCGATAGGTATCGGCGCGCAGCTCGGCCATCAGTTTGGGGATATTGACGCCGAACTCGTGCGGCGGCGCGTACTGGCAGGCGTAATAACAGTCGCGGCAATCGAAGCACAGATTGGCGAGGTAATTAAGATCGGCTTTAGTGAACAGGCGGCGCTGCTCCATGGCCGGAAAAACCGCGCAGTACCCTTCGCAGTAACGGCAGGCGTTGCAGATCGTCATCTGCCGCGCGCCGTCGGTGACGAGATCAGAATCCGGCATGTCGCGCCGCCTCCCGCCCGGCGATCCGGCCGAACACCGAGCCGATGGTCAAACCGAAGCCGGCAAGATAGCCACGGCCGAGAATATTTCCCGCCATCATTTCGCCCGCGGCGAAAACGTTCTCAGTCGGCGTATCGTTTTGCATGAGCACTCGGGCCCGTTCATCGACACGGACGCCGAGATAAGTAAACGTGATGCCGCAGCGGAGCGGATAGCCGTAGAAAGGGGGCATGTCGATGGGCGTCGCCCAGTGGCTCTTCGGCGGGTCGAGACTTTCAGTGCGGCAGTTATCCAGGCTGCCGGGATCGAAGGTGCCGCCCCGAACCGAGCGATTGTACTGCTCGACGACGGACACGAGAGCCGCTCGGTCGAGGCCTAGTTTGATTGCCAACTCAGCGATCGAAGCCGCCGCCACCGGCGGAAATACCGAGGGCATGAAGTGCGGCAGCGCCTTGGCATCGACGATCGAGTACGCGATTTGCTCCGGCTGTTCGGCGATGAGCCGGCCCCAGATCGCATAGCGCTTGGGCCAAAAATCCTCCCCTTCGTCATAGAAGCGCTTGACTTCTTTGTTGACGACGATGCCGAAGGGCACGCTGTCGAGCCGGGTGACGATGCCGCCGTCGAATTTGGGCGCGCGCGCGTCGAGGGCGACCGCATGGCAGCCGCGCGGATCCCCCACCGGCTTGACTCCCTTCTGCAGTAATTCCCGAAGCAGCCGCCCCTGGTTGTGCGGCGTGCCGCGGATGATGAAATTTTCCGCCGCTTCGCCCCAATATTCTTTCAACCAGGACACGTTGGCCTCAAAACCGCCGCACGCGGCGATCAAAGTTTTCGCCTCGGCCGTGCGCGACCCGCTATCGGAAAAGATGCGCGCGCTCGCGAACCTGCCGTTCTGAAACTCCAGTTCGCCGACCTCGCTCCGGTAGTGGATCTCGACACCGAGTCGCGCCGCCGTGTCGTAGTAAGCGTTGATCATCGCCTTGCCGCCACCGAGCATGAAGAGATTGCTGCGCGTCAAGTGGAGCGTGCCGCGCAGCGGCTTTTGCCAGCGTACACCCTGGGCCGGCATCCAATCGGCGAGCGTTTCCGATTCGCGAATCACGACCCGCGCGAGCCGCTCATCGGTGGCCCCGCCGGTAACACCGAGAAGATCCTGCCAGAACTCTTCCTCTTCATAGGCACCGGTGACGTATGGGTTGGCCGCCCGGTGCATGTAGCGAATATCGCGAGTGTGGCGGCTATTGCCGCCGCGAAAGTCTTTCACGGCGCTCTCGAGCAAAAGGACGCGCGCGCCCGCGCGCCGCGCCATGATCGCGGCGCACAGCGCCGCATTGCCGCCGCCGGCGACGAGCACGTCGTAAGCCTGATTCGAAGCTGTCATTTCACTGGTTGCGCAAGTTATAGCCAAGGCAGAACGTGTTGGCAATGTCGGCCGCAATTGCACTACTGTGAAACTTCCTATATTAGGCTTCCCAGACAGAGGAGAATGAACCATGCTTAGCGGACTTCTTTGCCGCCGTGTAATCGGTTTGGCGCTGGCGAGCTGGCTGCTGTATGGCGCCGGCACGGCCGACGCGCAGACTGCGCCCTTCTACAAGGATAAAACCATTCGCATCGTCGTCGGCTTCACCTCCGGCGGCATCTACGATCAGTACGCGCGCCTGCTCGCGCGCCATTTGGGGAAATATATCCCCGGCAGTCCGGCCATTATCGTTCAGAATATGCCCGGCGCCGGCTCCCTCACCGCGACCAATTACGTCTACAGCGTAGCGAAACCCGACGGCCTCACCTTGGGCATGCCGGGCAGCGGCATCTATCTCGACCAGATGCTCGGCCGCAAGGAGGCGACCTTCGATGTGCGAAAACTGCAATGGCTTGCCAGCGTCGATCAACGCGACCTGATGCTCTACATGAGGGCCGATGCGCCGTGGAAATCCATCGAGGACGTCCTAACCTCCAAAGAACAGCCGAAATGCGGCGCCACTGGAACTTCGGATCTGACCTCGATTGTTGCCAACATTCTTGAAGAAACCCTCGGCGCCAAATTCCAGGAAGTTCGCGGCTATCCCGGCGGGGTCGAAATCGATCTGGCGATCGAGAAAGGGGAAATTCATTGCCGCGGCACCGGTATTACCACGCACTACGCTCGCGAGCCATATTTCACCTGGCACAAGAACGGTTTTGACCGCCATCTCATTCAGACCGGCAACAAGAAAGATCCCCGGGTGGGCGACGCGCCGACGCTGTCAGAACTCATGGACAAAAGAAAAACCCCGGCCCTCAGCCGCAACGTCGCCAAGGTGCTGCTGGCCTCGGCAACCCTGGGGCGGCCGATCATGGTGACACCCGGCACGCCGCCGGATCGGGTGATGCTGCTGCGCGAGGCGCTGGTCAAGACCTTCAAAGATCCGGTGGTCGTCGAAGAAGCCAAAAAGGCCCGGCTCGATATGGAAATCCTCACCGGCGCCGAAGTGGAATCACAGATTCGTGAAGTCATGGACCAGCCGAAGGAAGTGATCGAGCGCGTGATGAAGCTATCGCAGTAGCTCCGGGATCGGCAGGCAGCTTGCGTTTAGCTGGGGTGCAGTTTGATTCGGCTTAGAGTTCGTCGAGCTATGAAACTTGTAAACGGAATGGAGCGACTCTCATGAAACTCATGCTTGCTGCGATTGCGATGATCTTGCTGGGCTCGGCGCCGCTTCACGCCAACCCCTATCTGCCTAAAGCGGGCGAGAAGGTCGTTTCCTTACGGGTCTCGACCTGCGCCGTTTCCGGCGGCTTCATCCACCTCTATACGGCGCTCGATAACGGGTTGTTCGACAAGTACGGCATCAAGTTAGAAAACATTTTCATTCGCGGCAGCGCGCAAAACTTGACCGCTCTGGCGACCGACGAGGTCCAGTTCACTTATTGCGCCTCCGATGCCATCATTCCCGGCATGGCGGCAGGAGTAGAAGTGAAGATCATCGCGTCGCCCCTCGTCAAGCTGCCCTACGTGTTGATCACTCGAAAGGAAGTCCGGCGTCCGGAGGACCTCAAAGGCAAGGCTCTGGGCATCGCACGGGCCGGAGATTTGAGCGACCGGCTTTCTCGCCATGGAATCGGTCACCATCCGCCCTATCGGCGGCAGCCAGGGCGAGCGCTATCAGGCCATGGCCGCCGGCATCGTCCATGGCGTTATCATCACGCCGCCCCTGGACGTGCGCGCCAAAAACGAAGGTTACAACGTGATGTACCGCCTGATCGATCTGAATATCCCGTTCATTTACAGCTCGCTCCACACCAGCCATAAAATGATTCGCGAGCGTCCCGAGATCGTCCAACGCATGGTGGCGGCCTTTGCCGAAATCGTCCACTTCGTCGAGAAGAATCCGGCTAAAGCCAAAGCCTCCGTTGCCAAGGCCATGCGCACCAACGACCCCGAAGCGCTTCAGTCGGCGTACGATACCTATGCCCGAGAAATTCTCGACCGCACGATGATCGTGCCGGGCAAAGCGGTCGCCGAGACGGTTGAACTCGCGCGCGAGAGCGGCAGTCCGGTGCGCAAGAAGCCGGAGGAAATCTACGACAACAGCTTCGTATTGAATCTGGAAAAAAGCGGTTTCATGAAGGAGATCTGGGGCAGCGAGAACTATAAGCGATAGGACTCAGTCGGGCCCGCCGGCGCCGAGCAAACTCTGGCGCGGGTCGATCGCCACGCCGGCAAGGCGCACTTCATAATGTAGGTGCGGACCCGTGCTCTTGCCCTTGTTTCCTACCTCGCCAATTTTTTGCCCCTTGCGGACAGCATCGCCTCGAGCAACGAAGATCTTGGAGAGATGGGCGTACTGCGTGGTGATCTCTTGGCCATGGTTCAATACGATCGTGCCGAGTTTTTCGTCGATCGACTGCACCACCGCGTCGCCCGAGGCATGCACCGGAGTCCCGATCGGCTTCGGAATATCAAGCCCGGCATGGTATTCCATTGCTCCCGTCAACGGCGACGGACGCATGCCGATTCCCGAGGTCACTTGCCCTTGGACCGGCCATTCCGAAGGGAGCGCAGCGATCATGCGCTTGAGTTCCCCCTGGAGGGCGGCGAGGACTTGCTGCAGATCTTCTCCCTCTTGCCGGCCTGCCGCCGATCTTTTTTTCCGCTCCGGCAGCGACGCGTGAATCCGTTCTCGGACGCCGCGCCAGCGAGCGAGCACCTTTTCAATCTCGGCCGCATGATCGTAGAGCACTGACAATTTTGCTCTCTGCGCCTGGCTCTTCGCGGTCGCTTCGTCGGCGCGCTGTCGCTGCGCTTCGATAAATTCGTGCAAAAACCAGGCGCATAGGAACATCGCCGTCACAGCCGCCAGGAACAGTTCGCGCACTCTTTTGGGCGACACCACGAGGCGGCGGATCTGCGCCCCGCGCAGAACCAGAATTGAATAAGGGCTATTCAGATTCTCCCCCGTTCTGCCGGCTGGTTTTGCACTGGCCGTCAAAGACCGCGCCTTCCTCGAGCACGAGCACCGGCGTCACAATGTTGCCAAAAATTCGCGCCGTCCGGCTAAGCTCGATGCGTTCGCCGCCGGTAATATTGCCTTTCACCTCGCCGCTGATGATGCCCACCGTCACCCTGACTTCAGCTTCGATCTCGCCATGCGCTCCGAGGTAGAGCGTGTCGGCGGAAAAGACCTCGCCTTGGAATTTGCCGTTCATCGCGACGGTGCCGACAAAGGACAGGCGGCCCTGGGCATCGCAGCCGTGATCGATGACCGATGTCGCCCCGTGATTGGAATGTGAATTCTTCTTCCAGAAACGCACGACCGCCTCGACGCAAAATTTGCCACGCCGGCGAGTGTGTCGCCGGCCGTGATGCCCGCTCTAAATTTTCGTTTCCACGAAATCGGCGCAACATCCATGCCACCGCCGCTCGTTTTACCAGAGAACGGACAGAGCGCGACATTGCGGCGCGGTTATCGACAACAATCCTGGTGCCACACAAAAATTGGCCCGCGACGGTCCGTTTCTGTGCACCCGGGCTGGCAGCGGTTTCGAAGAAACCGGACGATTTTTTACGTCACCAATTTTTTTCGCGAGCAACGGCAATGCCTGACTAGGAAAATCGCAAACGCCGGATTGGCATCATTCATCGCTGGCACAGCCTGTCAAGGATGGGTTGGCGTTTTGAACTCGACATCCTGATTATCGCACTTCGCACCATTCGGGAAATCGCTCCGAACCGCGCGAAATCAGGAAGAGATCAACACTGCCGTGATCGGAGGGTCGTAAGAACGGAAACCGTTGTTGCTACGCCAGGCAACCGGTATCGAGTAGCCGTAGCAAAAGTTTGGACAGTTTGAACTTCTTGAACAGAACGAAACAAGTTTTCAGCGCTAACGGGCGCTCAAGAATCGGTTGAACGATTGGAACTCTTAATCTTCATCTCCCTTGCACCTTGCGCAGCAAGCTCATGTCCTCCAGATCGTCCGGCGTAAAGGTCTTCGCGATTTTGAGCGTTTCGCGGTAAATCTCGATTTCCTTTTCCACCGCGGCGCGCGGTTTTGTGCCGTCCTTGCTATAACCCAGCATTTGCGCCGTGAACGCTTTCTCCGCCAGCGACAGGTCGATTTTGTGGTAGCTCGAGACATACTCGACGACGTCCCGCCGGTTCGCCGGGTTGAGAACATAGTTCATAGTTCGGTAAAGCGCGGCGACGACGCCGTAAACCTTTTGCGGGGTTTTCTTGACCGTTTCCATCGAGCTTACCAGACCGATAAAACTGAGCGGCGCATAGGTTCGCGCTTCGGCCAGCCTTACATAGCCTTTCGCCTCCAGCTCTTCGGCGTACGGCGGCGCGAGCAAAGTTGCGGCAATCTTTCTGCTCGTCAACGACCTGATCGCGTTATCGGTTACCTGCATCGCCAACAAGGTAACCTTGCCGGCCTCGATGCCGTGCGCGCGCAGAATCACATTCGTCGACATGCCGACCGCGTCCGTCAAGGCGGTTACGCCGACCGCTTTACCGATGAGATCCTGGACCGATCTGATTTCCGGCTGAGCGAGCATCACGTGGACCGGATCCTGCTGAACGTAGAACATTCTCCGGATCGGCACCCCGCGCATGATCGCCGAGGTCGCCGCGCCGGTGGTCGAAGAAAAATCCAATTCGCCGGCGACCATCGCCGCAATCGCCGTCGGCGGCGCCATCATCACCAGCTGCGGCTCGATCTGCTCCGCGGCAAAAAACCCTTTGTCCTTGCCGAGGTAATACGGCATGATCGAAAGGCTCTTGGACGGCACGTGGATCGTAACTCGGGTCGGCGCGGACGCGGCATGCGTCAACTGAATCATCACTAACGTGACGACCCACGGAGCCAAAAGTTTTTTTATCTCGATATCAAGTAAGTAAGATGACATACCTTGCCAAATCTTTTCGCCTTGCGCCTCTTATGAAAATAGTTTTACTTACTCCTCTTTCCCCCTTTGCAAAGGGGGAACTGTGAAACAATCAAATCCCCCTGGTTCCCCCTTTTTCAAAGGGGGACTGCTAAAAGCGGCGCTTCTTTTTAAGTGATTGAGAATGCGCATGATCGAGCTCCGGTCCCCCTCTTTGGAAAAGAGGGGTCAGGGGAGATTTGTGGCGTTGGGCGAGGCTTCATCACTTTTTCACACCCGGGGGGATGAAAGGGGGATTCATGCGCTGTGTTGTACCGACCGGTCCATGAGTTACTTTGCGGGAGATCTCCCGGGGTTCGATTCCGAACTCGTAAGTCATTCGTGAAATCGGCTCGCCGCCAGCGCCGCCACTTCCTGGACTCCCAACAGCGGGCAAAATCCCTGCGATTCGACGGCGAACACGGGGTTGAACTTGCTGCGGAAATTCTCCAAAGCAATAATCGCGGCAAGCTCGACCAATTCTTCGTCGGAGAAATGCTTTTGCAGCCGTTTGAAAAATCGGTCCGTGACGCGCTTGCTGGTGTAGGTCATTCGCTCGCACAGCTCCAGCGCCAGCTTTTCGCGCGTCGAGAAGAGGTCGCTTTTCTTGTAATCGCCCAAAGCCGCTTCCACTTTTTCGCCCGACGCCCCATGTTGCATCCCACTGGACGCGTTGATGTCCAGTCAATAAGGACAACCGTTGATGCTCGCGGCTTTCATGCAAAGAATATGGCGCAAGTCGGCGCCGATCAGACCCGACGCAACGATGCCGGCCTGAAGCGCTTGAACGCCTTTCTGAATCGTCGGCCTGAGCGCGTATACGGGCGCCGTGTTGAGAATCGTCCCATACTGTTTTTCTTGCGCCTCGAAAACCTCGCGCGCTTCCGGCGCCGCTTGTTCTTTGCTGACACCTTTGATTCTGAGCATGCTTTGATCTCCCCTTGTTGTTAGCCTCGGAGCTGTTCGCGCTCTCTTAGGAAAATATAGTTTGCGCGAGGTCTATAGTCTTAATAACCGCGCCGCGGTGCCGCCCAGCATGTCCGTTTTCACCTGAGAACTCAACGGTAAGCCGCGAATCAGGTCGATATACTGGGCAACTCCATCGATACTCTTACCCTCCCTAGGATCGCGGTTATTGAAGTTCTGCGGATAGTCGGTGGCAAAGAGCATGCGCTCCGGTTTGATCACCTCCAGCGCGCAGCGCAGGGCGATCGGACTACCTTCGAAACCCGCCATGTCGAAATAGAGCAGATTGAAATAGTCATCGAAAGCCTTCGGCAGCTTGAACCGATACGCCGAGCGCGAGATGCGCTCTTTATAGCCGGCCAGTCCGCCGCCGAAGTGAGCGAAGACGAATTGCAAATCGGGATAACGGTCGAGCACGCCGCCGGCGATCAAGCGCGTGAGCGCGACACCAAGATCGAATTCGCGCGTGAGAATCACCGGCAGCATATAGTCGTTTAACAGATCGTAGCCCTTTGGGCCAAGTGCCGGATGGACAAAAATCGGAACACGCAAGCGCCTGGCCAATTCGTAAAGAGGCGTGAACTCTTTGGCGTCAAGGGAAAGCCCGTTCACTTGCGATGAGATCGTCACGCCTTTCAGGCCCAGCTCGCCTACCGCGCGCTCGATCTCTCTGACTCCGCCCTCTTGCAAAACCGGAGCATGCGCCAAAGCGATAAAGTGTTGCGCATAATCCCGTTGCAGTTTCGCACCGCAGTCGTTAAGCAGGCGGCAATTTTCCAACGAGGTGTCCCAACCGAGAATGCAGCTCTGCACGGCGACATCGATGCCCGCCCGATCCATATCGCAAATCTGGGCTGACAAATCAAAAAGCTGAGAATGGATCGAGGCATCGCCGGTGCGCACGGAGCCTTTCCGCTCCGTATCCATCCCCAATCGCCGCCCCAGCTCGACGGGGATATAGTGATGTTCAAAGTCGATGACCATGATCCGTTAGAGTGCAAACGCAGGCCGCCCTCATTCCTACATGAGTTCGAGTGAGGAAATCAATGCGGAGGACCATTCGATATGGCAGCGCTAAGGAACGGCTCGTGCCCAGCGCGGGCAATGGTTCTCCGCCTTGGAGACCACCGCCGAACCACCGCGCTTAAGTTTATTTGGGGGGTGCAGGACCTGAACGCGACCTTTTTGCTTCGGAGCCCCGTTCCGCGACTCGTCCCTTAGCCTAGTGATGTTCACCCACCAATGAGCGCCTTCGTGGATTGTGGTGTGCGGGCTCGGCATGAAAAAGCGCTGAGCCGGCCGATAAGATTAGGCCGTGCACGTGACGTTGTTCGACGAGGAAATGTAACAAACCGGCATGTGCGAGGTATTGCGGGCGAAGCCAATTTGGCCGGAGCGGTCGATCAGGATAATGCCGCCGGTGGCGGCGATCCGTTGATCGTCCAGAAGTTTGACTGCCCTTTTCGCGGCCTCGTTCGCTTCCGCGCCGTCTTTCAGGAAATCGACGGCGCGCTTCCCCAGGAGCAAACGGATGATCGCTTCGCCTTGTCCGGTGCACGAAGCCGCGCCCCATTCATCGGCGTACGTGCCGCAGCCGATCAGAGGCGAATCGCCCACGCGGCCGGGGAGTTTCCTAAAAATACCGCCGGTTGAGGTTGCCGCAGCCAGTTCTCCAATGCCGGCGACGGCAACACAGCCGACCGTGCCATGCTTCTCTTTCCAACGGCGTTGCTCCCGAGCGACGATGAGCGCCTCAGGCGCGCACTCAGGAAAGCCGATTTGCCGTGCAAACAAAGACGCGCCTTCACCGGCAAGCAAAACGTGGCGCCCATCCTCCATGACTTTGCGCGCGAGCTTGATCGGATTTTTGATGCTTGAGACAGCAGCCACACCGCCGGCGCGCAGCGAGCGACCGTCCATGATCGCCGCATCCATTTCGATCTTGCCCAAACTGTTGAGCGTCGAGCCGGTGCCGGCATTGAAAAGCGAATGGTCTTCCAGTACGACGACCGCCGCTTCCACGGCATCGAGGGCCGAACCGCCTTGCTGCAAGACGTCCCACCCGGCCCGCGCCGCCGCTTCGCAACCCTGAAGCCGAGCCGGCAAGCTATCGTCTCTGATCGGCCCGGCACCGCCGTGAACGATGATCGACGGTTTGAATTTTTTCGTAGTTCTTCGCGGACTCTTGCGAGTCATCGGCCTAGTTGTGGGATAGAGCAAGTCAGTTGCGGATTGTGCTGCATTCCTTGAGCGCCGCTAAGATCCGGCATTTTCAATGATCAATTTTCCATGATCAATTCTTTTTGTAGATCTTTTCGAAAAATCCTTCGCGTGTGAGTTTGTCAATGATCGCGTTGTCCTGGAAGGTCTCAATCGGCACGCCTTTTTTGCCCATGAACTCCAGAATCGTTTGGACCGCATCCGGCTCCGCCCTTGGAACGCGATCGAGATAGGTCGCCGAATCGTTAAAATGCTCCTCGATCATTCTCGGATCGGTAAGGCGCGAATATTTTGTGATGATCTTAATAGCTCGCTCCTTGTTCTGATGCAGGAATGCGAGCCCGTCGACGTACGCGCGCACGACGTTTTCAACTGCGACGGGATTGCGCCGGTAATACTCGCGCTGCACCGCGATCATGTTCATCGAATACGGAATGCCCATGTCCACCAGCCGCACGAGAATCTTCGGTTGGCTCGGCGGCGTCACGCGCAATTCAGAAGTCACCGCGCCGGCGATGAGTTTGTTCTGAAATGCCGCAGCGACTTCAATGGTGCCGCCCAGTTGGCGCACGTTGACTGCCCCCTCCAGCCCATGTTTGCGCAAGAGGATCCGGCTGAGATTATCCGTGATCGACCCAAACCTCGTGACGCCGAGCGATTTGCCGCGCAAGTCCTCCATGCGATTGATCTCCGGCTGCACGAACAGCCGGTGATAAGGCCGATTCGCCGTTCCGGCGACGCCGATGATCGGCGCGCCGTTCAAAATCGCGTTGATCACCGCGTTGGTGGCGCCGCTAACCGCCTGCAGGTCGCCACCGATGAGTGACTGCACCGATATCGGTCCAGAGGTAATTAAAAGAATGTCCGCCTGCAGGCCGTATCTTTCAAAAGCGCCGCTTTCCTTCGCCATCCAGATACCGGTTGCCATCGGGCCGATCGAGGAATAGGCGATGGTCATTTTGGTCTGCGCCTGAGCGGGTGGCGCATAATGCGTAAAGAGAGACATCAATGAAATCATTGTCGCAATGGTTATGGACCTTGAACTTACAATCATACGCCTTCCCTTTGCTTAGCGATTCTTGTCATGCCCGCGCAAGCATCATCCAGGGTCTTTCGATGCGATCACAGACGCTGGAAGCCGGAGCTGTTCAAGTGAGAACACTTCCACGTCGGAGCGCATTCCTCTCATCCCCCGCCAAGCCCGCTGCCGAGAATTTCTATGCCTTCGGTTTTTTGTATATAGGCCGCGAATTGATACTTATTCTCGCGCGGATCTGGCACGCGTTTGCTCTTCTTCGGCCCGTCCCGATCGAGCGGCTCGACTCTGGCACGGATAAAATGAGGGCCGGCGCTCGTCAGCGCGCCTTGAATCCTGGCGCGAAACGCCGTGACGTCTTCGATGGTACAGGCGCTCGCGATACCACAGCCTTCGGCGACCGCTTGCAAATTCATTTTTCCGGCAGTCGCGGTGGGCATTCCCGGCGCGTGCTTATGGCTGCCGAGGTAATTCTGATTATCCATGACCACGATGGTAAGATTTTCCGGCGACTCATTGGCGATCGTGCCGAGCACGCCGAGATTGAGCGTGAGATTGCCATCCGAATCGACGGCAATGATCTTCCGCTTGGGGAGCGCCAGCGCCAGACCGAGGGCGGTGGAACTGCACATCCCCATCGTCAGATGAAACAGATTCGCCTCGCGGTCCTTTAATTGTCCCCAAAAGCCGCTGTTGTTGCCGATGCTCGTGAGCACCAGTACATCGTCCGGCACGATCGCGGAAAGTTCCTTGAGCAGCTCGAAACGGCTTACCATAAAGCCTCCTCGTTCAGCAGCACGGCGACCGGTTTTAACCACGCGCGCGCGGATTCGTTGCAGTCCTTGATTGTGCGCACGATCGCTTCGGGCCGGCTCACAATCCGGTAGGGGATGTCCATCGCGTTGAGCCCCGGTTCGGTGGTTTTTTTGTAGAGCCCCAGCCAGCGCGGGTCGCCGATATCGCCGCGATAGGGAATCACTACCAGCACCGGCACTTCGTGCAACAAATTGATGCGCGCCAGGTGATACGTCGCCACCAGCAGGCCGGATGTCGCCAGGATCAGCGCGGGCTTCTTGCCGCCAAACCAGGCGCCGAAACCGATGCCGGTGGCCTCGGCTTCATTGGCTGCGCCGACATAGCGAATGTCGCGATCCTCGGCGAGCAGTTTGTAAACTTCGATAAACTGAGCGTCAGGCACGCCGCTGGCAAAATCGACGCCTGCCTCCTTCAACCCCTGAATCACGAGCTGGGCCTTTTCCGGTTTCATGCTTTTGACTCCTTCGAATCACTGAAAAAGAATCCGGAGGTTTCTCTCGCGAAGGCGCAAAGGAGCCAATTCGCATGGGACTTCTACCTTTGCGTCCTCCGCGTTCTTTGCGGTTCATTCTCCGAATCCGAAGTCTTAATTTTGTGACCTTTGTGCCCTTTGTGGTTAAATCCTCGCCGCCCTACAGCCGAAGTTAGAATCCCCCTCTTCCCAAGGGGGATGAAAGGGGGATTTTCATGTTGCTGTGTTGTACCGACAGGTAGATGAATTACCTTGCCGTTTATTCTCCGACATCCGAAGTCTTAATTTTGTGACCTTTGTGCCCTTTGTGGTTAATTTGTAACCTTCGTGATCTTTGCGGTTATTCTTAATCTCTCACCGCGCCGGCAGCGGTTGCGTGCCGCCGAGCGATTTGTAGAACTCGATCACCTCCGGGTCGCGCGGCAGCTCGCGGATCGCTTTGTCATGCGCCTCGGGAATCAGCGGCGTCGCCTCCTCGCCCGTCATCTTCGCGTATTCAACAAGAAATTCTTTGTCGGAATAAATTTTTCGCATCGCTTCGCGCAATATCTCGGCCCGGTCCTTGGGCGTACCCGGCGGCAAAACAAACGGCGACCCCGCCAAGCGGAATGTGCGGTGCAGCGCCAGCACTTGCCGCTGGCGCTCGGTTTTCGCAAAGCTATCGAGTTCCGGCACTTGCGCGAAGCGCGGATGCTTGTCGCCCCGGGGTATCTCCATGATGCTGTGAAAATCCATCAGCTTCTGATCGAGAAACTCCGGATTCTGCTTGACGATACTGCTCGCCACCCCTGAGCTCGCATCGATCTCGCCGCCCAGGATCGCGACATCGAGCTCCGGAGAAGAGTAGCCGACGACGAATTTCGGATCCTTCAATCCCAGAACATAGGCGAACAGCCGGCCCGTGAGGTAGATCGGATGGCCGACCGTCTGCGCGCCGATTCTCAGACCGGCGTGGGCGCGCAGCTTCTCCAGATTGCTCAATCCCAGTTTGCGGTGGGTAAAGAACACGTAATGCGAAGCGCTGTTCGGCGAGCCGAGAAAAATAAACTTGTCGAGTTCGTACTGCACGCCCTTCTCGCCGAGAACCGCTGAGGAAACCATGCCGCTCGGCGCGCTGCCGATCACCAGCCCATCGGTGCGCGCGCCGCGAAACAGATGATTGGCGGCCTTGGTGCCGCCCGCGCCGGGCATGAACTCGATCACCACGGCGGGGTTTCCCGGCACATGTTTTTTCAGATAATTCGCCACTGCCCGCGTGCGCATCTCGCCGACGCCGCCCGGTTCGCTGCCGCGAATAATCGTGATGGTTTTGCCTTGAAAGAACGGCGCTTGCGCCAGGCTCAACGCGGGAAGCAGGACCGCATGCAGCACGAAAGACACGAAAAGCACGCAGTTCGGAGTCTTCATCATTCCAGACCTTCGTATCCTTCGTGACCTTCGTGGTGGGAATTTTTCCACGACAAACCCGCAGGTTTCGTTTGCTTTATTTCTTCCGCTCATCGGTCACCTCCTTGATCGCCCGCCACACCTTTTCCGGAGTCAGCGGCAACGACTTGATGCGCGCGCCGGTGCACCAATACACCGCATTGGCGACAGCCGGAGCAACCGGGATAATGCCGCCCTCGCCCAAACCCTTGGCACCGTAAGGCCCGGGCCCATTGCCGTCTTCGATGAGAATCGATTCGAATTCATCGGGGACATCGTCGAAGGTCGGCACTTTGTAGTCGATCAGGGACGAGTTGACGATCTGGCCGCCGTCCCACTGGTAGGCTTCGTAAAAAGTGTGGCCGAAACCCATCATGGCCGACCCTTCGTCCTGGCCTTCGCACTGCAGCGGATGGATCGCTTTGCCCGCGTCCGCAGCCGTGACGTATTTTTTCACGCGCACTTTGCCGGTCTCGCGGTCCACTGAAGCCTCCACCGCGCCGATGCCGATTTCCCAGAACAGCGGGTTTGCGGGTGTCGGCGCCATGCCGCTATGCGCATAGCCCGTGCCGACCAGCTCACCGCCCTGATCGGCAAAGTGTTTGTTGATCAATTCGCCGTAAGAAATTTTTTTTCCGCCCGCGAGCGCCTCGCCGTTTTCCAGAGCGACGGCGTCTTCGGGACATTCGAAATGTTCCATCGCCAACTCGACGATCTGCCGGCGCGCATCGCACCCCGCCAACTCTACCGCCTTGCCCATCACCGTGGTCGAGCGGCTCGATCCGGTGGAGCGGTCGAAAGGCGTGAACGCCGTATCGATAGGCCTGATCGTCACTCGATCGAGAGGGACGCGCAGCTCTTCGGCGATGATCTGGCTCATGATGGTCTTGGCGCCCTGGCCCAGCTCGGCTGTGCCGCACATGAAAACCACGCTGCCGTCGGCCAACACATGCACCGTCGAGGTCGATGCCAGCGGCGCGCCCGGATCGGTGGTGCCGAAGCCGACGCCGCGGCCATGGCCTTCTCTTGAGACCGGTCCGTCCCAGCCGAGTTTTTCCGTGACGAGCTTGAATCCCTTGGCGAGATCGGTGTCCAACGGCCGATACTTCGGCCGCAACTCTTCGCCCTTCGCGACGAGATTTTTCAGACGCAATTGAACCGGATCGATGCCGAGCTTTTCCGCGATGATGTCCAGCTGCGACTCGGTCGCCCAGGCGGTTTGCGGCCCGCCGATCGAGCGAAACGACGCCGCCGAGACGGTATTGGTATAAACGCAATAGGCGTTGATCTTTAAATGCGGGTATCGATACGGGCCGAGAATGCGCGTCAAAGTACGGCCGGCGACGGTCGGGCCGGTCTCCGCATAAGCCCCGGTGTTAAGAAAAATTTCCGCCTGCTTCGCCAAGAGAGTGCCGTCCTTCTTGACTCCGGTTTTTATCCTGCACTTGATCGCGTGGCGCCGGCAAGTCGCCATCGCCTCGGCCACTGACGTAATCACCCGAACCGGCCGCTTGGCCTTGCGCGCCAGCGCGGCGACCAGCGGCTCGATTTTGGCCCCCGACTTGCTGCCGTAGGCAGCGCCCACGAAATTGACTTGCACGCGCACTTTCGACAACGGCATCTTGAACACCTGCGCGATTTCCTGGCGCACGCCGAACGGATGGCCGGTCGAAGTCCAGAGCGTGATGCCGTCGCTGTCGACTTGCGCGATCGCCGAATGCGGCTCCATCGAATAGTGATAGATCATCGGAAAGTCGAATTCGTCTTCGACAACCAGGTCCGCCTCGGCGAAACCCTTCTCGATATCGCCTTTGATCAATTCGTGACGCGCGCAGAGATTTCTCTCGGCGAATTCATGCAACCGCGGCGCGCCTTCCGCCATGGCTTCCTCGACGCCGATCACCGCGGGCAGCTCTTCGTATTCCACACGAATTTTGCTGACTGCTTGTTCGGCCGTCGTTTGGTCCAGCGCCGCCACTGCCGCCACCGGCTGGCCGGCATAAATCACGCGTCCGGCGGCGATAATCGGCTGGTCCTTGTTCTTGCCCCGGCCCATGTAGGGACCGATGTCGGCGAGATCTTCGCTCGTCAGCACCGCAATCACGCCGTCCATCGCTTCGGCTTCAGACGTGTCGATCGAGAGGATGCGCGCGTGCGCATAGGGGCTGCGCAGAAACTTTCCCTCGGTCATGCCGGGAACAACGAGATCGGCGACGTACTTGGCAACGCCGGTGACTTTGGCCACGCCGTCGACGCGGGGCACCGATTTGCCGACGATTGAAAAGCTTCGTTTCTCGGTGCTCACCCGGCGCGTCCCCTTTCGGTTTTTAACCGCTGCTCCATGCCTGCAAAGTTCTCGCGATAGGCGCAGATTCGGCGCCTAAAACATCCCTTGCGTATAACGGGCCCGCTCGCCCTGTCAAGGACAGATTCCGTCTTGATTGGCTCGGTCATGGCTGTCAAGCTACCTAGCTCAGCTACAATCATGCGGCGAGCGGCGGCTATTCTAATTGCATTCGTGACGATTTGCTCCTTGGCTTCGTGCAAAAGCCATGGCGGCGCGGAACCGGCTAACCCGCGGCTAGTGAAAGCCACCCCGTTCGAGCTCGATGCGAAGAATCCCGGCCGCAAAGAGTTCGGCGCGCTCACCTTTATGAGCGCGTTCCAATTGGATTCAAAAGACCGGCGCTTCGGCGGCCTCTCCGGTCTATCTTTTGGATCCGACGGGAAACTTTACATGCTTTCGGATCGCGGCCACTGGCTATCGGCAACGCTCGTGAGCGCCGCCGATGATACGGTGATGGACCTGGTCGGGTGGCAGATCGCTCCGATGCTTAACCAGAAAGGAGAACCGCTTGCCGGCTTACGATCTGATGCCGAAGCGCTGACCCGAGGGCGCGACGGGTCTTTTGTCGTTGCATTTGAAACCCGCCATCGAATCTGGCGCTACGCTGCGCCTCCCGATACTTTGCGATCGATTCCCGCGCCAGTAAAGTTGCCGCCGGAAATGTCGCGCGCGCCAAACAACGGCGGGATCGAGGGGATGGCCTCCCTGCCCGACGGCTTCCTCCTTGCGCTGACCGAGCGTTTCGGCAATTCGGACGGCAGCTTCAAGGGCTGGCTGATCGAAAGGTCAGGCTCCGCAGAAATTGCATATGTACCGGCCCCGGGATTTAACGTGTCCGACTGCGCTGCCCTCGATAACGGCGATCTCTTGGTGCTCGAACGGCGCTATGCCTCCTTAGGGATATTTTCCGCGCGTTTGGCGATCGTCGAGCAGAAAGCGATCAAGCCCGGCGGCAAACTCAGCGGTAAAGAATTGCTGCGACTCGAGCAGCCTCTGGTGACCGAGAATTTCGAAGGACTCGCCGTCCAGCAGACACCCAAGGGCACAGTGATCTATCTGGTCTCGGATGATAATTTCAATTTTTTTCAGCAGACATTGTTGTTGCAATTCCGGCTGGCCCCACCCTCCCCTATGAGAACGAGATGAACCACACAGAGGGCAAAAATCCCGCTTCCTTTGCGCTCTCTGCGTACCCTTATGAAAAAAGTTTTTACTTTGTTTTGGTCGACACCGAGTACAGCAAATCCCCCTCTTTCCCTGGGGGTGTGAAAAAATGATGAAGCCTCGCCCCAACTCCACAAATCTCCCCTGACCCTTCTTTTCCAAAGAGGGGGGGACCGGAGCTCGAATCATGCGCATTCTCAATCACTTAAAAAGAAGCGCCGCTTTTAGCAGTCCCCCTTTGATAAAGGGGGAAACAGGGGGATTGGATTTTTTCACAGCTCCCCTCTTGCAAAGGGGGGAAGAGGAGCTATGTGATCTTTGTGCCCCCCTGTGGTGAATTCTTCGCATCGAATTCTCGACCCTTTGCAATAGCATTGACAGAAAGAGTTGCTGACGGTTAGTTTGACGCCAATGAGCCCAGGCAGCGACGACGAAGCAACCTCCGCGTATCCCGCCGCTTATCTGCGCGATTTTTCCGTCGAGGTTTTCATGCATTTCGGCGTGGCGCGGCGGGACGCCGAGCAGGCCGCCGATGTTTTGGCCAAGAGCGACCTGCGCGGCATCGATTCGCATGGTATCGCGCGGCTGCACACCTATTTTGAAATGCTCGAACTGGGCCGCATTAATCCCAAACCCAAAATCACCATCGTGCGCGAAAGAGCCAGTGTCGCTACGGTAGACGGCGACAACGGCTTAGGCTTAGTGATCGGCCCAAAAGCCAACGAGATCGCGATGGACAAAGCCGAGCAGTACGGCTCGGGCTGGGTGAGCGTCTGTAACAGCAACCATTTCGGCATCGCCGGCTACTATCCGCTAAAAGCACTGGAACGGGATTTGATTGGCTGGGCCATGACGAATTCCACCAAGCTGGTAGCGCCGCTCTGGGGCGCCGAGAGAATGCTCGGAACCAATCCCATCGCCATCGCGTTCCCCGGCCTCAAAGAGCCGCCCATCGTCATCGACATGGCGACGAGCGCCGTCGCCTACGGCAAGATCGAAATTGCCCTGCGCAAGAACGCACCGGTGCCGAAAGGCTGGATCGTCGACAAACATGGCCGAGACACGACCAATCCCCGCGACATGATCGACGGCGGCGCTCAGTTGCCGCTCGGCTCCGATCGCGAGATGGGCGGCCACAAAGGCTATGGCCTGGCTTCGATGGTAGATATCCTGTGCTGCATCCTGAGCGGCGCCAACTGGGGTCCCTTTGCGCCCCCCTTCGCCCTGAGACAAGAGATACCTGAGCGCAGCGTCGGCAAAGGCATCGGCCACTTTTTCGGAGCCATGCAGATCGACGGCTTCATCGATAAGGACGAGTTCAAAAAACAAATCGACGAATGGATCCGCGTATTCCGCAACACCAAACCCGCCCCAGGCACTCACGGTCCGCTGATCCCGGGCGATCCCGAGCGCGAAGCCGAAGCAATACGAACTAAAGAAGGGATTCCGCTGTTGAAGGCCGTGGTCGATGACTTGATGGATATATCAAAGAAGACGGGAATATCGTTTGAGGTAAAATGACTAGCGTTAAGCTCGCCTACTTATCCGTCAAATCCACAAACACGCCGTCCGGACTCGAGGTCACATGCTTGCAGTGGCGGCATCCTGCGATGAGCGCCGCGCGCCGCTCGCCTTCGCTCGGCTCGGCGATGATCCGCTCGCGCATGTCCGGATCCGCTTCGCGGAGCGCCGCAAGTTCTTTTTTCACTGCATCGATGCTCTCGACCTTGAATCCAACGTGCTCCAAGCCTGGCCGGTCGATCCCGGCGCCTTCGAAGTCGCTCATTTTCCACGGCGCGACGACCAATGTCATCCGTCCGTCGGTGAGATAAAAATTCGGATCCTCCAGCGCCTTCTCCGCTTCCTGCAGATCGAAAACATCGCGATAGAAGCCGGCGATTGCCGGCGCGTTCATGACGCGCAGCTTGAGATGATGCACGCGGCGCGGCTGCTTGCGCTGCGCTTCGATATACACGTCGCGCCGGTTTGACATGCCTTCCTGGGTCAAGTCGAAGTAATTCCCCTCGGGATCATGGGCGCCATAGGTCGCGAATGGGCGGTTGGACGGCCGCTTCAGCACCGCAACCTCCGGATATCTTCTCTTGATGCGCGCGATCGCCTCATCGACGTCGTCGACGTCAACCCCGAAATGATGCAGCCCCGGGACATAGCCAGGCTTTCGCCCGATGACCGTAACGCCGACGTATCCATCACCGATGCTCACGGCGTAGTTGCTCCGAATCGCTTTTTGTTCTTCCTCGGAACCGGGCCTGGCGCGCTTCATGCCGAAGGCGGCTTCGTAGAACTTGGCTTCACGGACAAAGTTTTCGCTTACAATGGCAAAATGTTGAATGCGGGTTAACATTAAATTCCCTGCGGTCATTTTGTTCCAATAGTTCCAACGGTTCCAGTTGTTCCAGGGATTCGAGCCTCCCCTTCTTCCTCCACCGCGGGAGGGGATGAAAGAGCGGGATGAACGATTGGAATAGCTGGAACGATTGGAACCTTATTTAGTTTCTTTCCTTCGCTCGCGTGTGTTCCTTCCAATCCGCCGATTTCGGAATCACCTCCGAGAGCACTACCAGATTGTTCACGCCGGTTTTTTGAGCGTCGCGAATCACGTGCTGCGGATCGCGCCCTGCTTGCACGTCTTTGATGCCGTTGAGAATCAACTTGCGCGCCGCCACGATCGCTTTGTCCGATGAGACGAGATTTTCTTCTGTGCGGTTTTGAATCGCGCCCTGACTTTCGGTGGCGAACGCGTCGTGAACCTGAAAGTTGGCGCCCATTCCGGTGAAGGTATGAGTTTTCATCGATGCCCGGTCCTGCTGGTAGCGATTCGCGGCGTTGCGGCTCAGGCGATAATCTGCGCTCAGCTCCATGCGGCTGCGCGCGCGCATGAATTCATCGAGCTCTTTTTCGCGGCTAAAGGCGAAAATATACTTCCAGTGGCTGTGATCGTCGATCGGCACATGCCAGTGCACCGCATAGCCGTCGCCCACCGTCGAGCCGCCGAAGGCCGACAGATTCGGCATGATGAAATTGGTCACGCGCAGATAGCGCTTGTCCGCGCCGGCATCTCGGGTCGTGTAAATGCGCAGCCCGAAGCTGCTCACCTCCACCTCGATGTTCGGCGCGCTGTCCCGGCCCAACAGTCGATTGTCGGTGGTGTCGGCGCCGGGCACGATGCGTCGCCGCGCCACTTGGGCTATTTGCGCTTCATCAAGGACTTGATGCAGAAACGACAGATGCACGGGATCGATATTGCCCTCGTTTCCTTGCAGGTAGTTGCATTGGTACAGCGCTTTGACGACGGTGCGCTTTTCCGGCGGCGCGGCGAGAAATTCATAGTTGGGCAGCAGCGGGGCTTGCCCGGGACCCATATAAGTCAAGACGACCCCGCCCGTTTCGAGGCATGGATAAGCGGGATGGCGGATCGAGTCCTTGTTCGCCCCGCCGCCCGGCTCGCCCGGTTGATCGATGACCCGGCCGCAGGCATCGTAAAGCCAGCCGTGATAGAGGCAGCGCAGCCCGCCGTCTTCGACGCGTCCATAGCTCAAATCCGTCCCGCGATGAGCGCAATGTATGCCGATCAGACCCACGCGTTGTTGATCGTCACGGAACAAAACCAGTTCTTCGCCGAGAATCTTCACCTTGAGCGGCGCGCCGCCCGCAGGCAATTCTTCGCTCAGCGCCACGGGCTGCCAATAGCGCCGCATCAAAGCGCCGCACGGCGTACCGCGGCCGGTTTCTGTCAGCAATCGATTCTCTTCGGCGGAAATCATTTGCTTTGCTCTGTTTCGCCTCAGTTCTGACCAGCTCAGCCGAACAAGATTCTTTTTACTATTGGATCAGCGTACGAGGCAAGGGCGTCCTTGCCGACCCGAGCGGGAAAAACAAGGCCAGCTTTCGGCCGGCGCGGCTTCCGACCCGGCCGGCCGGGTGGCCGGAAAGGCTTATTTTAAGGATACCCGACGAAGACAATCACGCGCGCAGAGCGGCGATGGTCTTATCGATAAATCCGCTGTCATCGAGATCCTTCACCCAGTGCAGGTCCCAGAGGGACAGCGGATTCAATCCCGCGGCCTTGGGGTATTCGATGGTGGCGATCTCGTAGGTATTGGCAATCGCCTGAGGAGTGGGGTAAGGCCGCAGTTTGAGACCGTTCACGACGGCGTCGAACCGGCGGCGCAGCTCCCCTCGATCGGATTGCTGTATCGCCGCCGAAATGTCCTGTTCGAGCTCGGCAAACGCTTCGCCCGGGCAGAACTTGAGCCAGGCCAGAGCATGGAGCACCGCTTTGACATAACTGCGCAGGACGCTCTCGTTGGTTCGCGCAAATTGAGCCAGGCAGGCCTGGGCGAAATGACCGACGATAGGAATCTCGGGAGCCGGCAGGACTTTCAATCGGGCGGCGAGCGCCGCTGACACGTACAGCGGCGACATGAAAGTCGCAATGCATTCGCCGCTGCTTACCTTTTGCCACTGTCCCCACCGGCCAACGTCCTGGTCGTGAACGATGACGGTTTCCACGTCGCGCTCCAGGCCGAGCATGCGCAGCCAGAGCGTGACGGCATGCGGCTGGCCGTGCGAGCGCACCGCCATCCGCTTGCCGCGAAATTCGTCCACGCTCTCAACCGATGGCGGAACGACCAGTTGGAGACCCCCTCCTTTGCTTGGCGCGCAGAAAAAACTGATCTTTCTTCCTTTTTGCGCTTCGCCGTAGAGAAATTCGAGATGCTCGATAAGTATGTCGGCGGAGCCGTCGAACAGCGCCGCCTCGTAAGCGTCGCCGTTTTTAATGCGCGTGATTTTGACTTCGAGATCGTAATGACGTTGGGCCACTTCGCGAATCGCGAAGAGCACCGGCGTGCGATCATCGTCACGGTAGGCGAGAGTCAAACTTTGCATGATCGTAGATTTCGCCAAGGCGCAAAGTAATTCATATACCAGTAGAAGGGGGATTTTGTCGTACTCTTTTGTCGAACAAAAAGTAAAGTAAGCAATCTATTTTCATAGGAGACGTCTCTAAAGCCCGTTTTGTATCTTCCGAACTTAACGCCTTTGCGACTGCGATGGAGTGAGCTCCAGAATGTGCGTCGCCGGCACGCGCGTGGCGAAGCTAATATCCGGCCGCACCTTGAGAGTCGTGCCATGGGCAACCTGGACCGTGCCGGTCTTGGCGCCGCGCGGCTTTTTTACATAACGCGCCCGAGCGCAATGCACCGAAGTCGTTCCGGCGTTGCGCGCCTTGCTGTGATAAGCCGCTAGCGCGGCGGCTTGGCGCAAGGTGTCTTTGCTCGGTTCACGATCTTCTTGGGCGCGCAACAGCACGTGGCTCCCCGGCACACCGTCGGCATGAAACCACCAGTCGTTGGCTTGCGCCACTTCTGTGCTCAAATAATCGTTATCGGCATCTGACGCGCCCAGCAGCACGAGCCACTCGCCCGGAAGCCGATAGCCAATGATGCGCGGCTTGCTTCGCTTCAACTTCGTTCGCCGCCGATCCGAATCCGATTATTTGCCGTAGAGCTTCTTGAAAAAGCCTTCCTCATCGAGGCTCTTCAACAGCGAGATGTCGAGAAATTCACCGGCCCTGCGTCCTTTGAGATGGGCGTAACTGTGGCTCAGATCCTCTATATCATTCTGAATCGCTTCCTCTTTAGGGAAGGGCCGCGCCGGAATCGAGCCAAGAAGATAATTCTTGTGCATCGAATCGAGCATTTTTGGATCTTCGACTTTTAAATACTTCCGATAAACGCGCAGAGCCTGCTCCTTCTGCGTTCGACCGATGTAGATGCCCTCGGTGATCGCCGCCAAGAATGCTTTGAGTTGACGCGGTTTCTGCTTGAGTAATTGACGGCTGGTTGCGATGTCGCTGCCGGTGGTATAAATGCCGGCTTCATAGACGTCGGCCAACACGGAAAATTTCATCCCTTTGGCGGCGAGCTGCAACAAATTGTCTTCTGTCCCCAAGGTGGCATCGATCTTCCCCTGCATTAGCATCAACAGCCGGCGGTCCGATTCGCTGATCCCGGTGGGAAGGAGCGTTACATCTTTTCCCGGTATCAATCCCAGTTTCGGCAGCAGCCGCTGCAGCGCAAAGTCTGTCCCCGCACCGATGCGGCTCGATCCGATGATCTTGCCTTTCAAGCCTTGCACTGTGGTGATGTTGGGATGGGCAATGAGCTTGTACGCGATATGTCCGAGGCTGGCGATGATAACTAGCGGCGCGCCGCGCGCCGCCGCGCCCACCGCGCTCGAGCCGGAAGCGGCGATGATGTCGACGCTGCCGCCGAGCAGTGCGTTCACCGAAGTTACCCCCGACGCAATGTAAACCAGATTGCCGTCAAGCCCATGCTTTTCGAATAAGCCGAGATCTTTGGCGATCCACAACGGCGCTCGAGTTCCGGACACGGAAGCGTACGAAATCGTAAACGATTCGAGCTTCTTTTCCTGGGCGCAGACGCCGTGACTCAAAAGGGCGAGCCAAAGCGCAACACAAAGAGGCAATTTCATTTGCTTGCGACCCCCTATCCTCAATCCTCGACCCTGTAGTAGTGTTCCCCTTCTTTGAGCGTCCGAATACCGGCGCGAATCTGGGCTTTCGATTTCGCTCTAGGCTTCCACCGCGCACAGCATTTTGTCTCCATAGCGCAAAGAACTGAAGCCTCGCTTCAGATACCACGATCGTTGGCTCGATTCTAGCTTCGACTTGACAGCCCCCGATCCTTCGGCTACGAACCAGCCATGCCGAAAAACATTTGGCTAAGAGTAAATCTGCCCGACGACGAATTGACGGCACTGCAAAGAGAATTTGCTCGTTGTGAAATACGCCGCTGCGACGACGCCGAGATGGACCCTCGATGGCTCGCGCAGATCGACGGTGTCTTCACCGAAGAACCAATCCCGGACGAAATCATCGAGCGCATGACGGGTTTGCAGTGGTTGCACGTCACCCGCGGCGGTGTCAACGTCTATCTCACAGAGGCAGTGAAATCGCGGCCGATTCACGTCACCGGATCGAAGGGTATTCATGGAACGGTCTTCGCGGAGTTTGCCCTAGCGAGCATTTTCATGCTTGCGAAACGGCTGCCCGAGTGCATTGAGTCGCAGCGCCAGAAGAAATGGCAAAAACTGCAGCCCATTGAAGTGAACGGCCAGACTCTGGGCATCGTCGGTCTCGGCACGGCGGGCGGCGAACTGGCGCGCAAAGCCAAAGCGATGGGTATGCGCGTAATGGCCACTCGGCGCAACGCTGCCGACAAACCCGGCTACGTCGATGAACTCGGCACGCCGGAGTTCTTGCCCCGGCTGCTCGAACAATCCGACTACGTCGTGTTGCTGCTGGCGTCGGTGCCTTCGACAGTGAATCTCATCGGCGAAAATGAATTACGGCTGATGAAGTCGAGCGCTTACTTGATCAATCTCACGGGGGGCCGAGCGATCGAGGAAACGCTTCTGGTGCGCGCCCTCAAAGAAAACTGGTTTGCCGGCGCCGTGCTCGATGCCTTTGCGAGGCAGCCGCTGCCGCCCGAATCCGAGCTCTGGAACCTGCCGAATGTCATCGTCACGCCGCGCATCGCCGGCATCACCAGCCAAAAATGGCCCGCCGTTTTGCCGCTCTTCAAAGAAAACCTGCGCCGCTTTGTCGCCGGCGAACCGCTGCGCAACGTGGTCAATAAAGAGTTGGGTTACTGAGAATCGCTAAGCCTCGGAGTGGCGCACTTGCTGCGCGCTAGGCCGCTTTCTCGATCGCTATCAATTTTTTGGTGAGAGCCTTGGGCAGATCAACGACCACGAATAAAGATTTGTGGTACAAAGAGTCTTCACCGCTTTCGGGTAAGAGCAGGCATGGCAGACCCTGGAGATGACGGACGGCCGGCACAGCATACATCGCGACGATTGCGGACCCTTGGCGTGCGCGGTTCGCCACGAAGCCGAACTGATTCGCCTTGTCCGCGCCATCGGACTGTAGTAGATATGGTCCGATCAAATTCGGGAGGACAACGCCATGGCATCGATCCTTTACGTTGGCACGGATGAGGGCGTCGTTACGCTCAAGACCGAGGACGGCCGCAATTGGAAGCAAGAACACCACGGCCTGAAAGATTGGGCGATTCCGGAAGTCGCGGTGGCGCCCAATGCGCCGAATAAAGTTTTCGCCGGCACTCGCGGCGACGGCGTTTGGCTAAGCGAAGATTTTGGCGCGACCTGGAAAAAACCCTGCTACGGCAAGCGCGGTCCGGGCAAAGTGCGCTGCCTATCTTTCGATCCCCATGATCCCAACACGCTCTACGCGGGCACCGAGCCGATAGACGTTTTTGTCAGCCACGATGGCGCAAAGACCTGGGAACGGCTCGATTCGGTTTGGAATATCCCTTGGGTCTCGACGATCACCTATCCGGTCGCCGCCGTCGAACCGCATGTGCGCGACATCACCATCGACCCGAATGACAATAAAACGATGTACGTCGCTTTGCAGGTCGGCTACATGCTCAAGACCACCGACGGCGGCAAGAGCTGGGAGCTGCTTAACAAGAATCTTGATTGCGACGTGCACACCATTGTGCTTCATCCGGACGATGGGAATAAGATTTTTATCGCCACAGGGGGGCATGACTGCCGCGCCGGCAAAGCGCCGGGGCGCGCGCTTTATTCGAGCAGCGACGGCGGCAAGAACTGGTCGCCCATGGCGATGGAATTCAAGGAAGAGTACTCGGTGCCGCTCGCGGTGCACCCGACCAAACACAGCGTGATCTATTCCGCGGTTGCCAACGGCCAGCCGGGCGCATGGCGCAAACGTAACGGCGATGCCCAAGCTTACTTGATTCAATCCACCGACGCCGGTCGGACCTGGAGAAAGTTGGAGGGCGCGGTGTCGCAGGCAAGCCGGAGCTTCGTCGAGAGCTTCGCCTTCGACCCGACAAATCCCGATTGCATGTACGCGGCCCAGCGAAGCGGCGATCTGTTCGGCAGCACCGATAGCGGCGACAGCTGGTTTAAACTCAATCTCAACGTGCCGGAACTTTCCGACGTCAAAGCGGCGGAGGTATAAACTCGTTTCGGGTTATGGGTTACGAGTTTCGGGTTGTCATCATCTGAACTTGAAACTTGAAACCCGAAACTCGTAACGCGAAACTAATTTCTATGGCCAACTTAATCGGCTGCGTCGCCATGTCGCACGCGCCGCAACTGATGCTCGATCCGGATCATTGGCATCTGCTGCAAAATCGGCTGAGCGAGAATCTGCCGCCAAAGCCGGAGTTGGCCAAAGAAACCGCCGAAATCAAATGGCACAAGTGGCGCGCCTGCCGGAGCGCCATCGACCAGCTGCGCGACAGGGTGGCGGCGTTACGTCCCGACGTTTTGGTCGTTATTGGCGACGACCAGCATGAAAACCTGCTCGACGACAACATGCCGCCGTTCACCATTTTCATCGGCCGGCAGGCTGAGGCGAGCGTAAGCCTGCGCTATCTCAACCAGCCGCGCTCGGAGAATCGGACCAAATACGAGATCGACGCCCAGCTCGGTGCAGCGCTGGTCACCGGCTTGATGGACCGCGGGTTTGACCCGGCTTATTCGAAGAAGACTCGCTACGACGGCGGCTTGGGCCATGCCTTCGCCCGCGTGCTCAAGTTTCTCGTGCCAAATGCTGACTGCCGCGTGTTACCGGTAATGGTCAATACCTACTATCCCCCGGCGCCGTCAGCGAAACGATGCTTGCAGTTTGGCCAGACGCTGGCGGAGTTGATCCGAGAATTTCCCGGCAACGATCGGGTCGTGATCGCTGCTTCCGGTGGTTTGAGCCACACCAAAATCGATGAAGCTTTGGATCAAAGATTCATAGCCGCGCTTAAACATAATGATCACGGCGCAATGAGTGCCATGCCGTCGTCGGTGTTCCGCGAAGGCACTTCGGAAATATTGAACTGGATCGCCGTCGCGGGCGCGGCCAACAGATCGGGAACGATGATCGATTATCAACCGCTTTACCGCACCGACACCGGCGTGGGTTGCGCGATGGGCTTTGCGTACTGGGATCTCAACTGATTGCATTTTGTTTTGTCCGTGGCTCACTGAAAACCGCAAGCTCCTAAAGTTCTTTTCGTCATTCCCGCCCAAGCGGGAATCCAGTCTTTCGTGATAAAGACCAACCCGGATGCCCGCGTGCGCGGGCATGACGTGTTGGACTAGAAAAATCTCATGACTCTCGGCACTCCCGACTCTGACTCTGAACCCGGCGGTCGTCTTGCCGCGCTTCGTTACCGCGACTTTCGCCTCTTCTGGACCGGGCTTCTGATTTCCAATATCGGCACCTGGATGCAGATGACGGCGACCAACTGGCTGCTCTACCAACTGACCAACTCACCCGTTCTGCTCGGCCTGAACGGCATTTTTCGCGCCGTGCCGGCCATTGGTCTCGGCGTGATCAGCGGCACCTTCGCGGACCGCTACGATCGGCGCAAACTGATGATCTGCACCGAAGTCGTCTCGGGTTTGTTGGCTCTGGCGCTCGCTGCATTGGATCAATCGGGTCGCATTGAAGCCTGGCACATTTATGCTTTCACGTTTGCAAATGCCGCCGCAGGGTCGTTCGATGGGCCGGCGCGCCAGGCTCTGTTTCCGAACTTAGTACCGCGTTCCGCGTTGGCTAACGCCGTCGCTCTCAATTCCCTTCTGTGGAAGGGCTCGGCCCTTCTCGGTCCCTTTCTCGCCGGCATCGCCATCAGCTGGATGGGCACCGCGGGAGCCTTCTACGCCAACGCGGCGAGCTACGCCGTCGTCGTGTGTGCTGTCGTGATGATGCGCACGTCGTCCAAAGGGAGCGCCAAACGGCGCAGCCTGCTGAGCGAAACCAGGGAAGGATTTTCCTATGTCGTTTCGCGTCCCATCATTCTCGGCATTATGCTGATGGAAGCGGCGGCATCCGGATTCGGCTTGAATCATACGATGCTGACGATCTTCGCGAGCGACATCCTCGGCGTGGGCGCTCACGGTTTCGGACTACTCCAATCCGCTCGCGGCCTCGGCGCCGTCATCGGCTCCGGATTTTACATCGGTGTCGGCCAGCATCCGGGGCAGGGCAGGATTTTACTTGTCGCCGCGATTCTTTACGGCGCAAGCTTTGCGCTGTTCGGCGTCTCTTCGTCTTTCCTGTTGTCGCTCCTCCTCATGACGATGGTCGGTACCACCGATACGATTTGGGGCGCATCGCGCGGAACGATACTCCAGATGACCACCCCGGATCGCTATCGCGGGCGCGTCATGGGAGTTTTTCAATTGAGCAACCGCGGTCTTCATCCGCTCGGCCAGGTGCAATCCGGCATGGTCATCCCCTTGATCGGCGCGCCTGCTGCGACCGTGATGGGCGGGTTGATCGTTGCCGCCGTCACCCTGGCAGCAACCTGGAGAGTCCCGGCGATAGCGAAATTTCGCTGGGATCAGGACCCGAACGCAAGCGAACGCCATCAGATTCGAACGCCGCGATAACACCGTTGTTCCGATTTTCTATGGGTCCTTCCGACCGTCAGACTGCGATCGGCCATGTAGTCAGTAAACCCGACGGCCGCGGAAATCAATGTGACTGAATCCATTGAAGTCGAGCGCGCCAGGAGTGTTCGCGGACTATTCGCAAAAATTAGGCCGGTGGTTGGCTCGGCGCGGAGCTTACGACCAGAGATCGCCTAGGGAAATGGACAGACCGGGGAAAAGTGACGGATTGAACGCATCGTCGTTTTCAGCTTTAACGGCGAGTTGATAGTGATCGCCGACCAGTTCGTAAGCTTCGACATTTCGCTGATCGGGATCGAAAAGCCAGTAATGCCGCACTCCATGCTTGGCGTAAATTTGGGCTTTAGTCGTGTGATCGATTCGGCTCGTTGACGGCGACAGAATTTCGATGACCAAATCCGGCGCGCCTTCAACAGCTCTCTCGGTGATAATGTTTTGACGCGCCGAGGATACGAATAGCAAATCAGGCTGAAGCACCGACGTTCGTTCAAGAATCAGGTCGACCGGCGCATACAAAAGTCTGCCTAGGGCCCGTTCGTTGATGTAACGCGAAAGTGTCGTAAATAGATTTCCCGACAGAATTTGATGCTTGATGCTCGGAGCTGGCGTCACGTTCAGCTCTCCTTCGAGCACCTCATAGCGGTTGCAGTCGTTCGGAATTGCGCAGTAATCGTCGTAGGTCAAGATGATCTTACCTGGGGGAATGCTCTGAGCGGACGAGGATGACATAGTGTCACTTCAGCATTTCGACTTTGCTAAAAATGTTCTCGTAACGCCGTGGCGATGTCAAGGGAGCGACCTGCAACAAGATCCACAGCGGAACAGAAAGGGCCATCCCCATCGATCATTGGAAAATGGCCCTACTCGACTGTAACAGCGGTCTAGCTTCGCACCACCCGCTCGCCGCCGAGGTGGCCTTGCCAGTCTTTGAGGTCGGCGTAGTTCAAGCGTTTCTTTTCGGCGTTGGGGTCGGTGGCTGACATGCGGATGATTTTTAGCGGCACGTCGGAGGCCGATTCGAACCAATAGTCGGCGCCGTCGGGAATGAACAGTCCTTCCATCGGATTGAGCTCGAACACATCATCGTCGGTCTTGCCGTAGAAGCGAGCGCGCCCTTCGAGCACCAGCCACGCGGCATCTTGCCCGGTGTGAGCGTGGCGGTTGGTTTCGCCGCCGGCGAGGACCACTTGCATGCCGAGGCCGAGGAGTTTGCTGTCCTTGTTGCTCACCAGCCGCTCGGTCTTTTTCGGCAGCCCCTTAAAATCAGGGTCGCTGAATTCGCATTTGAATTTCTTGATCTCACGTTCGGCCATCGCCCAATCCTCCTATCGTGTTGAATTGCGTGTCGCTCTTTATACATATGTCCGTGGTGGCAACATTGCAAACACGTCGCAAGACGTTCGACCGCTCGTTCCCACGATCCTCATGTAAGAAATCTTACGACTTGAACTATTTGAACGGACAATTATGAGTCCCGTGGCCAGAGAGTCATGCCCTCGGGTTTGAGGTCGAGAAAAACCTTGTCGCCGGACTTCAGGCCCTGTGACCGCGGCGACACCAGCACCCTGGTATCAGAACCCACCGTGACGGTGTACTCGTAGCGGTCACCGAGAAATAGCACCGACTGTAAGGTGCCTTCGATCACGTTGGCTCGGTCCTGGCGGCAATCGGCGGACAAGCTAACTTGCTCTGGGCGAATGGCCACCAGAACGTTTTGACCGTTGACCGGAAAGCCGTTGCTCCCGGAGATGACATTGGCGCTCGGCACCGCCAACGCCGTGGCGGTAACGCCCTGCACCTCTACACTGACCTCGCGGTCGGAACGTCCCGTCACTTTGGCGGGCACGAGAAAAGTTTTGCCCAAAAAGTCGCGCACGAAAGGAGTGCCGGGCCGGAAGTAAACCTCCTCCGGAGTACCCACTTGCTCGAGCACGCCGAATTTCATGATCGCGATCCGATCTGACAAGCTGAGCGCCTCGATCTGATCATGGGTGACGAAAATCACCGTGATGCGCACGCGCTGCTGCAGCGCTTTTAACTCGCGCCGCATCTCCTCGCGCAGCTGCGCGTCCAGGTTGCTGAGCGGCTCGTCGAGCAGCAACACTTTGGGCGAGAAAACCAGCGCGCGGGCGAGCGCGACGCGCTGCTGCTGGCCGCCGCTGAGCGCCGGTGCCTGACGGTCTTCCAGTCCGGCCAGCCCGACAAGACTCAGCACTTCAGCAACTTTTTTTTCCGCCTCGCGTCCCTTGATGCCGCGGAGTTTCAATGGATAAACGACATTTTCAAACACCGTCATATGCGGCCAGAGCGCATAGGATTGAAACACCATGCCCATATTGCGCTTTTCCGGCTTGACGAAAAGATTTTGTTCGGGCGCGACCAGGCATTGATCGCCCAAGTAGATCGCTCCGCCGTCGGGCTTTTCCAGGCCGCCGACCATGCGCAGGGTGGTGGTCTTGCCGCAGCCGCTGGAGCCGAGGAGCGTGAAAAATTCGCCTTCGGCGATGTCGAGATTGATACGGTTGACCGCAACCACGCTGCCGAAGGTTTTGTAAAGATTTTGAATCCGTAAAAAGCTCACGTAGTTGATTCCCGCTTCAATCGTTTAACATTCACTGAGGATCGATGGTGGATGATCGAGGCGCGCGATCTTCGATCCTCCATTCTCGATCTTCCTCAATACTTGACCTTCTTCTATCCTCGGTTTTTCGTGATATAGGGCGCGCCATCTAGCCCGATTCTCCATCGTCGATTCTCTCCAGTGTCAGTCAGCTCGAATACCGACCTTGAGGCCGAAGGAGCGCGCCACCAAGGCCACTCCGAGGGTGAGCAGCATGATGAAGATGACCGTGATGCTCGCTACCTCGCGGTAACCCGCGGCGACCTGATCGAGCGCTAAAAGCGACAGCGTACGGGTCTCGGAGGTCGCGAGCAAAATGATGCTCGAGGTCTGCTGCGCCGCGAACATGAATTTCAAGACCGCGACCAGGATCATGGTTTGCGCCATGAGTGGAAACACGACGCTGAAATAGGTGCGCCAAAAGCCGGCACCCGACATACGCGAAGCTTCCTCCAGCTCGTTACCTAACTGAACGAAGTTGGCTTTGAGAATCTGCGTCGAAAGCGTAATGCCGCCCAGAACCGACGCGATCACGAGCAGGAACAGAGTGCCGTAGAACGGCCGGAAAAACGGCGTGCCGAGAAACATCCAGAGGAGTCCAAGCCCGGCAAGCACGCCGGGGATCGCCGAAGGCAACCAGCAGATCGTGTCGAGAATGCCGCGGCCGCGTAATTTCGTCCGCACCAGCACATAGGCGACGAGCGAAAAGAAGAACGCGCCGACCAGCGCGGCGCTGAAAGCAATGATCAACGTGTTCTGCAGACCCTGGAGAATGCGCGCGTCGCCGAGCGCCATCTTCCAGTACTCCAGCGTCCAGGTCTTGGGCAAATTGAAGAAGCCAAATCGGGTCATGAAGCTGCCGCCGAAAACGCTCAAGATCGGCACGATATCGAGCAGAAAGACCACAAAACCGACGAAACAAGTGGCGGGCAGGCGCCACACACCGAGATCGACAATTTTCGGTTTGAACTGCCCGGTGACCGTCGTGAACTGGCGGCGAGCGATGAGCCGGCGCTGCAGCGGGATGAAGGCGGCCAAAAAGAGCAGGATCACGCTGCCCAAGGCGGCCGCCTGATTGACCAGCGGCGGCTCCTGTCTAGCTAGATCGACGATCTTGGTGGCATAGACGTAAAACCCCCAGGGCACGCCGAGCAAGAGCTCGGTTTCGAAGCTGCTGAAGATTCTGATCACGCTTAGCAAGAAAACGACAATAATGACCGGCGTCATCGCCGGGACGGTAATGCGCAACATGGTCGTCAGCGCGTTGGCTCCGGACATCCGGCTCGCCTCTTCCATCGATGCATCCATGCGCCGAAAGGCGGGGGTCATCAACATGACCTTGGTCGAGATGCCGTTGGCCATCAGGTGTGCCCAAATGATGCCGGAAAAGGAATAGATGTCGAAGTTGAGACCAAACGGCAGATTGCGCAGCCAGTTGTTGATCAGGCCGGTGCTTGGATCGAGCAGCAGCATCCAACCGAACGTAGTCGCCAGATTCGGCAGGATGAAGGAGATCCAAAAGCCGAACTCGAAAAAGCTGGCGCCGTAAATATTGGTCCGCGCCAATAGCCATGAAATGAAAATCCCCGTCGGCAGCGCGATCACCTGCAGAACGATGCCGATTTTGATGCTGTTCCAGAGCGAGCGCCAGATGCCCGGTTCAGCAAACGCCTTGCGCCAAGCGTCGAGGCCGTAAACCTCCGGCTCGGCGATGGTTGCGGTGTTAAAGCTATTGAGCACGATCAGCATCAGGGGATAGATGACATAAAACCCCATGAAGCCGATCAGGACGGTCATGATCGCCGTACCGCCATCGATCGGCAGCCGCCAAGAGCGCACCACCGCTGCAGAGTCAAGCGTCTCAGTCTTTGCCATAGCCTATGACCCCCGAATGGTCAGCGCGTTTTTATCGCGAGGGATCACCGAGTGCAACCCCCAGGCCCGTATCGTTGCGCGGGCGGGTATAACGCTACTTGCCGATCCGCTCGGCTTCGTTCAGCACGGGACTATATTTGGTCGCGCCGCCTTGACGCCGCGGCCCGGCCCGAAAGCTGCCGCTGTTGAGCTTGGCGTCTTCGAGCCGGAGCTTGATCGAGACGTTTTTTGCCGGATCGCGAAAGACGTTCATAGGGTCCTGTCCGGCTTTGACTTTTTCCATCTGTTCTTTGAGCTGCTTGCGGTAAAGAATGATGCCTTTATCGGACAGCCCCAGGGCTTCTTTGCTTCGGTCGGCAACACCGCCCTGAGTGATCCATGCGATCATGTCCTCACCGCTGTTGTTGTCCAAGAGCGACCAGTCCGGCTCGCCGCTCGCATCGATGCCAGGCACAGGGACGTGGTAGAACGGAATCGCTTCCTGGGCGGGCTGACCGGGAGCACGTTGATAGCAGGTGTACCAAAGATGCAGGGTATGCGTGTCGTCCATCGGCACGCGGATTTGGAAAGTGGGACGCTGCGTGCTGCCGCTTAAAAGAATATTGGGAAACAGCACCGGATGACCCACTTGCCAATCTTCGTTGTCTTCGGTTTCGCCTTCGAGCATGCGCGTCTTGATAATGCCGTAGTCGAATTCGCGAAAGTTGATCATTTTATGGCTTACCGGCTGGCCTTTGAACTCCGAGCGGCCCAACCGCTCTTGCACGTAATTGAAGAAGTGCTGGTGCAGCCATTCCACGTGCACCGGGTCGAGGGAGTTTTCCATGATCTGCAGCCAGTTACACGGCACCACGGCTGAACCGATGTCGCGCAGCACGCCGTCGCGCACGAACAGTTCCCAGCGCGGCAAGAGCGGCGCCGGCTCTGGCCCCAGATAAACGAACATCAATCCGCCGAGCTCCTGCACGGGATAGGCCGGCATGCGCACCCGATCTTTGAACGTGCTGTGCGGATCCTCGGCTGATTCATAGGGCTGCTCCAGGCATCGGCCGTCTCTGCCGTACAACCACCCATGATACGGGCAACGCAAGCCGTCCCGCTCGGGAATGCCAAGCATCATCGACATGCGGCGGTGCGCGCACTGCGGTCCGATCAAGCCGGGACGCCCCTGTTTATCACGGTAGAGCACCAGGTCCTCGCCCAGAATGCGCACCGCCTTGGTGGGGCGCTCGAACAATTCAGAGGAAGCGGCGATCGGATACCAGTAACGCCGCAGCAGTTCCCCCATCGGCGTGCCCGGTCCCACTTGGGTCATCTGTTCATTTTCTTCTTGGCTCAACATGATTCACCTCGCGACTGTCTCGTTTGGATCGCTAATGAAAAATCATTTCCTCCACGAAGTGGTTCATGCTCTAGCGCATACCTCGAGAGAATGAAAATGGGAATTTGCATGGCTCTTCTCTCGGTCTCGTCATTCCCGCGGAGGCGGGAATCCAGCTTCGTTTGGCCGAATAGCCTGGATACCCGCTGAAGTCTGCCACTCCGATTTGGGGGGCGGGTCTGACGGAACCGGAGCGGGCATCTGTCATTCTCATTCCGAAGGCTATTTTCAAAGGAGGACACGAATATCACGAAGGGTTCTTTGTGACCCTTGTGTCCTTTGTGGTTGAATTCTCCAATCACTTCTTGACCTCAGCCTGGGCCTCGCTGATCAGCTTATTGATCGCCTTCATGTCGAAAAAATCCGGATTCCACTGCGGCACATATTTAACCCCGGGGTTCAGCCGGTTGCGCGCCGGAATGTCGTCCTTCGGAATGTCCATTCTCAAAGAGCCTTCCGCGCCGGCATCGATGTATTTCGCGCTGGTCTTCTGAAAATCGATCTGCCCCTCGCGCGATAAGAACCAGTTGATGAACACTTTGGCCGCGTTCGGATGGGGCGCCTGATTCATCAGAACGAGGGTTTTCGCCCGCGTCTCGACGCCGACGCCTTCCTTGAACTGAGTCGGATCCATTAAATCCACCGGCAATCCCTGCGCCTTCGCTTCGCTGATGGACTGATGACGGCACAGGCAAAGCGAATACTTGCCCGCCGCAAGCCAATCCTCTCCCTGCGGGTAACGCGCATACAGCGTGGGCGCCATTTCGCTAAAGAGGCGGCGCAAAAACGGCGGTCCCGACTCCGGGTTGTGATAAAAGAACCGGTCTCGCGTCGCGGCAAATCCGCCGGCTTTGGGATCGAAAACGACGATCTTCCCCTTCCACTTCGGATCAAGCAGATCCCATGAATTCTGCCGGACTGACCAGCTTGGTGTTGTAGCCTACCAGGAACAACGGCGCGCCGACATAAACCAGAATGTACTTCCCTTCGGGATCGATAAAATGCTGCTTTCCCTGCCACCATTTCGACTCGTCCTTGACCTCCGGCAGGATAAAAGCCGATCCGATCGGATCGAGTGCTTTGGCTTGGTAAAGGGTGTACGGCGAGGTATTGCCCAGGTTGCCCACGTCGGCGAGAAACTTTCCCGCCCGGCGCTCCGCCATGATACGAGAGACATGCTCGCCGCCGCGCGCGCTAACAACGGACATTTTGATCTTGGGAAATCTCTTCGCAAAACCGCTGTTGGCAATCGCCTCGCCGATCTCCGACAGGCTGTAGAGATTGAGCTGACCTTCCTGCTCCGCCGCGCGAATGGTTTTTTCCCACTCATCCTGCCAAGCGGCTCTAGATTCACCCGCATGCAACCGAACGTGACAAATAGCCATAGCCATCAGAATCGCGCAGGCGCCCAACAAGTTTTTGGTTATCATCTTCGTTTCTTCCGACATTTTGGAGAACGACCGGCCGGTCGCCCCTGCATGCCTTTGTGATCTTTTGGTTAATTCTGTTACTCTATTTGGTCAACTCGGCCACTAGATCGCGGATTCCCGTTCGATCCCACACTTCCGGTCCCCACAGCCGAATATATTTGGCCCCTTTCTGGCGTTGCAGCGCGCGCGGCAGATGATCTTTCGGTATGTCCTCGCGCAGCGAGTTGACCCCCGGCTCGTCAGGACCGGTCCTCTGCACGGCCGTCTGCCCCTCGCGCGACAGAAACCAATTGATCAGCACCTTGGCGGCGTGCGGATGCGGCGCTTTGTTCGCCAGTGCGATCATGGTGCCGCCGGATTCCAGACCCACGCCGTCGTTCTTGAAAACATGGGCATCGAGCATGTCGACCGGCAGGCCTTTTTTCTTGGCCTCTTCGACCTCTGTCGCTTTGGCCGTTAGCGCAATGGGAAATTTCCCCGACGCGATCCAGTCGGTTTGTTGGCGTTCGTCCCGAATGAAGGTAAGGCCCGCCACGTTGAAAAGTTTCTTGATAAACTCCGGCCCGAATTGGGGATTATGATAGAGAAAAAGCAGCGGACTCCCGCCGCCCGGCTCGCGCGGGTCTTTGATCGTGATCTTGCCTTTCCATCTGGGCTCCAGCAGATCCGCGTAACCGCGCAAGCTCGAAACGTCAACTAGTTGGGGGTTGTAACCTAAGAGATGCAGCGGCCAAGCCGCATAGGCGAAGACGTATTGATTCTCCGCGTCGTTGTAATGATGCTTGCCTTCGAGCCAATTCGAAGGATCCCTCACTTCCGGCAAGACGAGATTGGGCGCGATCGGATCGAGCGCCTTCGCCTTGAACAGCACGGTGGTCGTGCCGCCACCCAAGCGAATCAGGTCGGCGAGATACTTTCCCGCTCGTCGCTCCGCTAACAGACGCTGCTGGATTTGCGCCGCGTTGCCGTGAACCACGGTAACTTTAATCTTCGGGTATTTTTTCTGGAACGATTGCCATTCCGTATCCCCCGAGATCTTGTAGATAACCACCTGACCTTCCTGCTCCGCCGCCTTGACTGTCCGCGCCCATTCGGTCTCCCAATTGGTTTCGGCTGCGCCGAGCGGGGCGATTGCCACCGCCAGTGAAAGGCACAAAGAAATTGCCGGAAGCGCAAATTTTTTTGCCATCATATGGGCTCCGATCATCGAAAATGCACAGCCATTAAGCGCATCCTCGTTGCGGGTAGTGTAGTAAGGTAGCGAAAAGCCGCCGCTCGTGTCAATCAATCGCTTTCCCGGTTTGCGCACTTTTCAAAAGGTGATAAGTCTCCTGAGAAGACAAGCCCCACTCATGGAGGAGGAAACCCCTATGCGCATCATGTATCTAAACCACACGTCCAAACGCGAGGGCGGGCCGGAGTATCACGCGCGCGTTGAAGCGTTGGCGAACAGCTACGCTTCGCCCGGCACGAAGGTAGAAATTCATCACCCGGAAGATCTTGGCGGCACCGAGGTGCTCGATCACCTGCGCAAGAGCCAAGCGCTCGCCGGTTTGCATCATGCATTGGAAGTTCCCGCACTGGTCAAAAAAGTCATCGAAGCGGAACGAACGGGGTACGACGCCGTCGTCTTCAGCAACACCTTCGATCCGGGCGTGGAAGTGGCGCGCTGCGCCGTGCGCATCCCGGTGATCGGCGTGCTGCGCGCCTCCTGCCACTTTGCCGCATCCATCGCAGACCGCTTCGGTTTGATCGCACCCCTCGACAGCCACGCGCTCTACGCCGGTCATATCATCGAGCATTACGGCTTGAAGAGATTTCTCTCGGGCATCAAGGCGATCAATACCTACGATGTCGGCGATCTGTCCGCGCACCACGACATGCTTCTTGAACGACTGGTGTCGGTCGGCAAAGAGCTGGTCGCGGCGGGCGCCCACGCGCTGATCCCCCTGGGCGGCAGGCTGGTGCCTTACGTGGTGAAGCCTTTGGAGCTGGAAGCGGAGTTAAAAGTGCCGGTGATCAACACGAAGCTGGTTGGCATCCGCCAGGCGGAAACCCTGGTCATGGGCAAGTCGAGCCACAGCATCAAAAGCTATCCCTGGGCGGCCGGGCTGTCGCCGGAAAATGTCTCGAAGCGGGAAAGCAAATGAGCGCCTTCATCCTTCTGCCTTTATCCCTTTCTGATTCCCTCTCCACCACGTCATCGTGGGGGAGAGGGCTAGGGTGAGGGGGTGTTTGGATCGAGATAGGCTAGCTTTAAGAGTTATCGTTCCGTGCAGCCGGGATGATACGGCATGTTGCACTTCGCGCCGGCTAGCTTCATCGCTTGTTCGAAATCTTTGTGGATCTGCGGGTCTTCATCTTCGAACTCGATTTGGCCGCCGCCGAGTTTCACGCTGGTGAACGTGCCGCCTTCGCCGTCTTGCGAGCGCATAAATTTGTAACGCCAATTATTCCAGCGTAGCGCGAGGTAGCGAGCCGGTTTGGCGCCCGAATTGAAATGCTGGTGAAACCACTGATCGGGCGGCACCACCACGCTTCCCGGTCCCCAGTCGACACGCTGCGGTTTCTCACCGGCGGGCCAGAGCACCGAGTAGCCCTGCCCCGATAGAATAATCACATGCGCGCCGGGTCCATGCTTATGGCCCTTTTTATAGGTCCCGACGGGAAACTCCGATATGTGCGCGCCCATGGTGTTACGCGCCAGGTCGAACTTCATATTGGTGCTGCCCTTGCCGCGTTCGCTGTAGTCGGTGAGCTTGATCGTGTGCGTATCGGGCACGAAGTTAGTGGTCATGAAAAACCGCCCGGTGATTTGCCCTTCGCCGTTAAAATACCCTTCAGTGTGGGGATCGAAACGGTCGTTGAAAACATAATCGCTGTTAAAAATGTAGTCCGGGTTGTGAAATAGGTTCATCATGAAGCAACAGTTGGTGACGGCGAAGTAGCGCGCCGCCTCGCTGCCGCTGGCGTTGAAATGTTGATAATCGGCGTTAATCGGCACCGCGAACATGCTTCCTGGACCCCATTCGAAGGTGTGCTTTTTCTTGGCGTCACGCTGCCACACCGTGGTCGCCCCGTATCCTTTGGTGACATAGACCATCTCTTCGTACATGTGCCTTTGTGGCTTGGTCTTGCCGCCGGGCGGGATTTCGCACACGTAACCGTCGTTGGTGCCGCCGGTGCCGTCAAGGACGATGAAAGAACACGGCACGCCCTTGAGATCCCAAGGCTCCACAGGAACTTTGTTCAAATCCTCAACGAAAAACCCACGCACGCAAGGAATCCGCTGCTCGGCTTGCCAATTTTTATAGGTATCGATGCGCTCGGGCTTGAGATCTACCGGTTGCTGGCTAGTCTGCGCCATAGATGTTCCTCCACTCGGTTCGCGTATTGCGTATAGCTTAGGGCGTGTAGCTTATGGCTTATGGCTGTAGATGGAATCGGCCATATGCCATAAGCCAAGTGCTATATGCCAATAAATTGTCACGCCACCTTCAATTCTTTACCGAAGACTCCGATGCGCTCGTTGATCAGCTCGAACTCAATTAAGCGGTTCTTCTCCGGGTCGCGCACGATCCCCATCGGTTCGCCGCCACGACGCACGATTTCGATCTGCTCGCGCAAAATCTTCCTGAGTAAGATAATTCCTTCATCGCTGACGCCGAGATGCTCCTGAGTACGGTCTGTGGGCGCCCCTTGAGTTTCCCAGGCCATGGCGTCCTGAACGAGGACTTCGCTCAACCGGTACTCGCCTTTCTCATCGCGGATCGGAAAATATTCCCAGGGCGTATCGCCGTCGGCAGGCGAGCGATCGGTCTCGTTTGGCGTGAAATAGACGACGAAAACCTGAGTATGGGCATCGTCCACCGGGACGCGGATCTGCACGTTGTGGAGCAAGAATCCGGTTGTTTTGCGCGCGCGAAAAACGTGGCGCAGCGTGATCGGAAACAACAGCGGATGCTGATCGATGATCGGCGGATCGCCCGCTTTTTTGCCCGGGGTAATGCGCTTTTTGATGATGCCGTACTCGAACGGCGTAAACTGGTGATCCTCTTCGTAATGGTCCACCGTCGGCGCGAGATGCGCTGTGCCGCCGTGCAGCCAGTAGAGGTGCGACGGGTCTACGGAGTTCTCCATCGGCTGAAGCCAGTTGCAGTTGTAGATTTCGTGCTTCTGGACCAAGCGCTTGCCATTTTCCCAAACAAGCACATCCCAGCGCGGCAACAGGGGCGCGGGCGCAGGTCCCATGTAGGTCCAAATCAGCCCGCCCAACCGCTCCGCCGGATACGCCACATGCTTGATCTTGTCCTTGAATCCGGCAGCAGGCTCCGCCGGCTGTTCGAGACACTTGCCCGTGCCGTCGAACTTCCAGCCATGGTACGGACAGCGGATACCTTCCTCGTCGACTCGTCCAAACGCGAGCGAGGCTTTGCGGTGGGGACACGACTCGCCGACGACCCCGTACCGCCCCGCCCGGTCGCGGTACACCACCAGATCCTCGCCGACGATCCGCGCAGCCTTGATCGGCTTCTCTTCGGTCAACTCGCCGGCAGCCGCGATCGGCATCCAGTAGCGCCGCAAAAGCTCGCCGCAAGGAGTGCCGCGGCCGACGCTGGTGAGCATGATATTTTCTTCTTTTGTGAGCATAGGCCCCTCTGTTGGCACAGAATAGGAGGAGAAGTATATTTCTTTGCCTTTCTTACCTCCTCTCCCGCGACCTTCTCCGCACTACCTCCCCTTCTCCACCGCGGCCATGATCTCCCGCGCCAGGTCGAAAATGGGCTTCATGTCCCCGTACTCGGGCTTCACCACGTCGAAATATTTCACCCCCGGCTGGAGCCGGTTGTCCGGCGGAATGTCGTCCTTGGGAATGTCGATGCGGCGCGAATTGGCCGGATCGTCTACATCGCCAAGTTTTTGCAGCGCGATCTGGCCCTTCCGCGACAGAAACCAGTTGATAAACACCTTGGCCGCGTTCGGATGGGGAGCCTGGTTCATATAGGCGAGCGAACCGCCGCCTGCCGAGAAGCTCGATCCTTCCTTCCAGTAATTGGTGTCGAAATCGTCCACCGGCAAACCCTGCTTCTTGGCTTTCTGCGAATCCTTGCATCCCATACAGATGGCGAATTTTCCCTGACCAAGCCAATTGGTCATTTGTTGAAAATTCTTTGCGTAGGTAATGTCCATGCCGCCGAAGAACTTTTTCATATACTCCGGCCCGAGCTCCGGACTGTAGTAATAAAACTGCATGGTCGCGCCCAGCCCGGTATCGCGAGGATCGAGTGACACGATTTTGCCCTTCCACTTGGGATGAATCACGTCGGCGTACGATTTGAACTCTTTGGGATTGACCAGATTCGAATTGTAAGACAACTGGGAGTTGCTCGGCGAGCCGATGAAAGAAAAGATGAATTTGCCCTCAGGATCGGCGTAGCGATGCTCGTTGCCGTACCATTTCGACAGGTCGGTCACTTCGGGCAGGACGAGCAGCGGTTTTAGCGGATCGAGCGCTTTGCCTTTGTAGAGCGTGTTGAACAGGCTGTTGGTCCCGCCGCTATAGACGTCGGCGATAAATTTACCGCCGCGCCGCTCGGCCATAATGCGGTTGGTCATCTCGTTGCCGCGCCCCGTGACAGCGACGACGTTGATTCCGGGAAACTCCCGCTTGAAATCCTGCAGCAGCCCTTCGTAGCGGTAGATATAGACATTGACCTGGCCTTCTTTCTTAGCCGCGGCCAGGGTCTGTTCCCAATCTTTTTTCCAGTCGAACTGGGCGGCGTCGGACCACCCCGCCGTTAGGAACAATAGAGCGCCGGCCAGAAAAACCGCGACCCTGAGGGTACGAAAGCTTGCTCCGGCCGAGACAGTTGTCAATTCTCCGTTTTTCATCTCGCTCTCACTCGTTGATGAAGCCTGGTCCCACGACCAAGCCGCGCCAAATCTTTTACCATGACCCGATGAATGTCAACCGGCGCCGTTCGTTGCAAAATCTCTCCTCTGCCCTCTCTAAATAGAAGGACGGCGTTTATTTCTTCGCTTCGAGCGCCGCCATGATCTCTTTGGAAAGATCGAAAATCGGCTTTTGATCGGCGTATTCCGGCTTGACTACGTCGAAGTATTTGCCGTCGGGCACCATGCGATTGGTGGGCGGCACATCGTCTTTCGGAATATCGATGCGGCGCGAATTGGGCGGATCATCGACGTCGCCGAGCTTTTGCAGGGCGATCTGGCCGCGCCGCGACAGGAACCAATTGACAAAAACTTTGGCGGCGTTCGGATGGGGAGCCTGATTCAAGACACTCAACGATCCGCCTCCGGAAGAAAAACTCGATCCTTCTTTCCACCGGGTCACATCAAAATCATCGACGGGCAGGCCTTGATTTTTCGCTCGCATCGAATCTTTACAACCGAAACAGATCGAGTAGCGGCCCTGCGACAGCCAATCTGTCATCTGCCGGAAATTCTTGGCGAATTGAATGTTCATCGTGCCGAAAAATTTCCTGATGAATTCCGGTCCGAGCTCCGGGCTGTAGTAAAAAAATTGCATGGTGCCGCCCAAGCCGCCATCGCGCAAATCGAGTCCGACGATCTTTCCCCGCCACTTGGGCTGCGTCAAATCCCAATACGATTTGATCTCGGTCGGGTTGACTAGCGTGGTGTTGTAGGAGAGCTGCGCGTCGCTTGGACTGGCGAGATAGGCAAATACATACTTGCCTTCGGCGTCGGCGTAGCGGTGCTCTTTGCCGTACCACTTCGATTCGTCGACGACCTCCGGCAGAACCAATAACGGCTTGATCGGATCGAGCGCCTTGGCTTTGTAGAGCACGTTGTAGGCACCGCCGGGCCCGGCGCTGTAAACGTCGGGAATGTATTTCCCGGCGCGCCGCTCCGACATGATTCTCGTGGTAAGCTGGTTGCCCCGGCCGGTAACCGATACCACGTTGATGCCGGGAAACTCTCGCATAAAGTCTCGCAGCATGCCGTCATAACGGTAGATGTAAACGTTTACCTGCCCTTCTTGTTTGGCCGCCGCAACGGTCCGCTCCCAGTCCTTTTGCCAATCGGCCTGGCCGGCCCAACCCAAGCTTGCAGAAATGAGGGCGACAATCAGTTGCGTCAGGGTAAAGAAGCGGCTTTTTCCACTTGTCGGACCCTCACCCTTCCCTCTCCCGCAAGCGGCCGAGGGTTTTCTAATTTTAGCTGTTGGTTGCACGTGGTTCATCTTGCGTCCTCCCCTTTCCTCCCCCGCGCTGCGGGGAAGGATGAAGTGGGGGTTGAGCGATTGGAACGGCTGGAACGTTTGGAACGATTGGAACAAGCTTCATCTTATCTATACAGCTCATCGATGAACCCCGAATGATCCAGCGCCCGTAAGTAATGCAGATCCCACAACGCCAGCGGGCTCTGCTCTTCGGCTTCAGGATTTTTCAAACAGCAGAGCTTGTACGCATTGGCAACTGCCTCATGGTCGGGATACGGCTTCGGCAAGAGCTTCGCCACGCTGCGGTACTGGACATTCTTGCACTCGGGTTCGCGCCCGCGCAAACCGTCGAGAATCGCTTCGGTCTCGCCCCGGCGCGTGCGCGCAAAATGGATGCCCATCACCTGCGCCTTCACCAAGCGCTCCGCGAGTCCTTCTTTGTTCTGCAATGTCGTGAGGGTTGAGGTCAGCGTCGGTCCGTTGATCATCGGCAAACGGTCGAGCGCGAGCACATGCATGCCGGCCTGCTGAAACTTATCGGTGTTGCCGCTGGCGAAAATGGCATCGACTTTCTTCGATTTCAGCACGTCCAGCTGCATCGCCTTGAATTCGTTGTTCGACTCGGTGAGTTCGATCCATTCGACTTCGTTCAGTTTCAAGCCGCCGCGCAGGACGTAAAGCATGTGATTGCCGCGCGGGTGATGATAGCCGCCGATGGAATCGACCAGGGTGGTGTCGCCGATCCTCTTGCCGCGCAGATCGGCCACTTCTTTGGCCGGAAAGTTCGTCACCAAACGATCGCTGGTATCGTTCGAAGGCGAGGTCAGAGAGACGATCGGTTTGCCGCGCTTGACCAGCAAATAGGGCGAGATGTGATTGCCGGAAACGAAATCGACGTCGCCGGCGAACAACGCCTTTTCCGCCGCTTCTGAACTGTCGCAGAACTCGAAGCTGACTTTCAGACCGTTCTGCGCCCAGATCCCGGCCTGTTCCATCACCTCCCAGATCGGCAAATGCGAATGCGACCGATAAAACCCGCGAATCTGCATAGTCTGTTGCTCGGCCATGGTCCCTCCGTAATCTGGGATCATTTTCCCGTCTAGGCGCTAAGTTGCAAAGTTTCTTACTTTGCGTTCTCTGCGCTCTTTACGGTTAAAATTCCCGATCCGAATCCTTCCTATATGTGACCCTGGTGCCCTTTGTGGTTAATTCCTACTTCAAAATCTCCTGCAGCAGCTTCTGCACCGGGTCGGGATCGAGAAATCCCACCACATGGTACTTCTTTCCGTCAGCGCGCCGCGCTTCCGGCAGCACGTCGTCCTTGGGAATATCGATTCTCATCGAATCGGACGGCTCGACTTCCTTCTTGTTCATCACGTTCTGCCATACCATCTGCCCCTGGCGCGACAAATACCAGTTGATAAACACCTTGGCCGCGTTTGGATGCGGCGCACGGTTCAAGAACACGAGCACGCTGCTGCCGCCGCCGCCGACCGACGATCCTTCCTTCAACTGATCAGGCGCAATATCGTCGACGGGCAAGCCTTGCTTGGCCGCCTTGTCGATGTCACGACACAAAAGACAAAGCGGAAACTTACCGTTCGCCAGCCAATTGGTGCCCTGGGCGCGATCGCGAAACAGCGTGATCTCGGTATCTTTGTATAATTTGCGCAGAAACTCCGGCCCGACATCTGTCCTGTGATAGAGAATCAGTACCGGCGTCGGCGGCGCCGAGCTGCGCGGGTCCATGCCGAGCAATTTCCCTTTCCATTTGGGCTGCAGCAAATCCCAATAAGACTTGATCTCAGCGGCGCTCATCGCCTTGGTGTTGTACGACAGACCGGACGAGTTTATGGTGCCTTCGAACATGAAGATATGTTGATTTTCCGGATCGGCGTACCAGTGCTTGGCGCCATACCACTTCGACGCGTCGGTCACCTCCGGCAGAATGAAAGTCGACGA
>Ga0073934_10001845_pt1 | contig 47772 bp, 46 predicted proteins | sample LarsenN4metaG_FD_76834 | JGI IMG/M metagenome (GOLD analysis project Ga0073934, IMG submission 76834) | Hot spring sediment bacterial and archeal communities from British Columbia, Canada, to study Microbial Dark Matter (Phase II) - Larsen... ...
GGCAGGATCAATTGGTCAGCGGCAGGATCTCTTCGCCCTTGAAGTAGGTGAAGATGTAGTCATCCGATGACAGCGCGTCATGCTTTTCCGGCGTGAACGGCTTTTGGTAGGTTTTGATCAGGCCCTCGTACTTGTCGATCTCGTACATCGCCTGACGGATTTTCGGACCTTCCGTCGAACCCGCCTTGGCAATGGCGAGCGCCATCAGGTGCATCGCGTCATAGGCGTTGGCGATTCCGACTGCGGGCGTGACGTCGGCGAAGGATTTGATCGCCGGATATTTCTTCTGCAGCGCATCGAACACCGCTTTCGCCTTCGGCGAGGAATTGCCGGAGAAGCTGAAGGTCTGGATGAAATGCACCTTCGGTGCGCTTGCGCCTGCGAGTTCGGAGAAGCGGCCGCCGGCCGGACCCCAGTGCGAGACCACCGGCACATTCCAGCCCATGCGGTCGAGCGACTTCACCACTTGCGCCGAAGGCGCGACATTGGCGACGAGGAACAATGCGTCGGCGCCGGCGTCCTTCAGGCGGGTGAGCTGCGGAACGACGTCGACATCGTTGGTCTCGAACTTCTCGATGCCGGCATAGACCATCTTCTTGGCATCGAGCGCGGCTTTCAGGCCCTTCTCGTTCGACTCGCCCCAGGCATTGTTGATCAGGATCATGCCAGGCTTCTTGGCGCCGTATTTCTTGACCGCGTAATCGACCAATGCGACGTCCACAAGTTCATCGACGGCGGAGACGCGGAATACATAGTTCTCGGCGGCGCCGTTCTTGGTGATCGGCGTGCCCGCCGCCCAGACGCCCATGAACGGCACCTTGGACTGGTTGGCGAAAGGCACGATGGCGATGGAGACCGGCGTGTCGAGACCGCCGAAGAAAGCGGCAACGTTCTCGCGCTGGATCAGTTCGCGCGCGGCGACCACGCCCTTGGCGGGATTGCTCTCGTCGTCGCGCACGACGAGTTCGAGCTTCTTGCCGAGCACGCCGCCCTTGGCGTTGATCTCGTCGATCGCGATGGTGAGACCGCGCACAATGGCTTCGCCCGACTTGGCGGACTGGCCGGACATGGCAGCGACGAGGCCGACTTTCAGGGTGCTCTGCGCGTGGGCGGGCAGGGCGGACAGGCAGAGGACGGCACTGGCAGCAAGCAGCAGACGGCGAGACAATTTCGGCATGACGACACCTCCAGACGGGTCAACCAACCGAGTGTGTACGCAAGGGCCGTGCCAGCGGATGGCATCGAAAACCCCGCGCGCGATCCGCAAAAGTGGGCACCGGTTTTGCGTCCGATCGCCCGCTAACTTATTGAGCTGGCGCATGATCTTTTCGGCGGAGTGTGTTCGCTTCGCCGGATCATGCGTCGACCTCTGCGCATTGCGGATCGCCCGAAATCCGCGCAATTGCCCAAAAGACCGGCAGAATTGTATGCAATGAAGTATACGAAGCAATCAAAAATCGTATACAAATATCTGGCAGGGAAAATGCAGGGGAATGGCCGACCGGGCCGTCAGGACGGCCCTGCGAAGGATGAAGGAGCGCACCCATGCCCGCGAGCGCCGTTGTGCAGATGAATTCGGAAACCGCCGAGGCCGCCGAGATCGTCGAGCGATTTCTGGTGGCCTCGATGGTGCCGGATCCGGCGACAGCTGCGCTTTACATCTCCGACCAGCTCAGGATCACCTTCACCGGCGGGCGCAAGTACGGGCACCCGCGTGAGACCGCGGCGTTCAATGCGGGGCGCTACAAATGGGTGAAGAAGAAGATGGAACGCACCGACGTGGTGCCAGGGGCGGGCGAGACCATCGTCTACAATCTGGGCACGCTCTATGGCGAATGGCCGGACGGCACGCCGTTCGAGGGCAACCGCTATGTCGACCGCTTCGTCGTGAAAGGCGGCAAGATTGTGCAGATGGATGTCTGGAACGACAGCGCCGAGCGGCTGCTGACGAAGAATGGGCTGGATGTCTGAACGCTAGCGGCGCCCGTTCATCTTGCGGCGCTTGCGCTCCGGCATCTCCTCCGTATAGGCGGAGAGCACATTGCGCAGGTCGCGATCCTTCTGCGGCTTTTCCAGGATGAGCGCGCGGTCGACCACGGCCTGCAGGTGCTCGTCCATGATCCGCACGGCGCGCTCCTCGTCCTTCTTTTGCAAGGCCTCGATGATGGTGCGGTGTTCGCTCACCGCGCAGTCGGAAGAATGCGGACGGCTGTAGATCGACAGGATCAGGCCGCAGCGTGAGGCCAGTTCCCCCATATAGCGGGCGATCACCGGGCTGCCCGTCATCTCCGCCAGGACGATATGGAATTCGGTGGCGAGCCGGATCGACAGCGGTTCGTCCTTGCCGCGCGCCTTTTCTTCCTTGTCGACATGCGCCTTCAGCCGGCTCACCTGTTCCGGCGTCAGCCGTCCGCTGAGGCGCTTGACCACCAGCCGTTCCAGGGCGAGCCGGATATCGAAAATATCGCGGGCGTCATCCCAGCTCGGGACCGCGACCGAAGCGCCGCGGTTGCGCTTGAGTTCCACGAGGCCTTCGGCGGCGAGTTGCCCCAGTGCATTGCGGACGATGGTCCGGCTGGCCCCGAATTGCTCGCCGATGGCGTCTTCCGGCAGCTTGGAGCCCGGTTCCAGCGCCTTTTCCATGATGGCGTGGCGCAACGCCCGGTAGATGAGGCCGGCGCGGTCCACCCCCGCTTTCGCCGCTTGCTTTGACATGTCCGCAAACATAGCAAAAAACGTGCAATGTCTGTCGACCTCCATGCGCTGGCCGCATGGTGTCCGCTGTCGTTTCGGGGTCTGGAACGGCCAAATCGAACGAATTTTAACCTTCTGGCAGCAAGTATCGTGTCGAAACGCCGGAGCCGGCGGGTCGCAGCGGGAGCGGCGGCCAACCGGTTTCTCGGTTATAGAAACGAGAAACGCAGGCCGATTCGGGCGGCCGTTTCGGCCCGATGGAGTGACACGAATGCCTCTTGCAGCAGCCCTGAAAGTCCTGGTGGTGGACGATCAGACCAGCGTGCGGCAGATGACCAAGCTGGCGCTGGAGCAGGTCGGGGTTCGCCATGTCCATGAAGCGGAAAACGGGGCGGTCGCCTTCAAACAGGCCACCATCCAGCCGCTCGATCTGATCATTTCCGACTACAACATGCCGGAAATGGACGGTCTCGGCCTGTTGCGCGCGGTGCGTGGACATCAGGCCATCCGCAAATTGCCTTTCATCCTGCTGACCGGCCGCGGCGACAAGGAACTTGTGGTGAAGGCCGCGCAAGCCGGCGTGAACAACTATCTGGTGAAGCCGTTCACGCCGCAGGTGCTCAAGGACAAGATCGAGCAGGTGCTCGGCAAGCTGACGTAGGGCGGCTGCCGCTCGTGTGGCGGTCCGGAAATTCGCCCTATTCTCGCGGCGGACTTTGCCAGCGAATTTCCGAACCAATCCACACTGGAAAAGGCTTGCTGGTGTCCTTCGATTCCGAAGTTCGCTCCTGAGCGGGCAGCAGTTTCTTGCGAACTTCGCAATCGGGACACTAGCGGTGCGCCACGCCGATCAGCTGATCGAGCTTTTCCGGATCATTGCGCAGCGTCTCGCTCGCCCCGTCATAGACGATCCGGCCGCGATCCATCACGATCGTGCGCGGTGAAATCTGCAGCGCCACACGCGTATTCTGTTCGACCAGAAGCAAAGTGTGGCCTTCCGTTTCCGACAAATGCTTCACCGCGCGCACCAGCTCTTCCACGATCACGGGCGCCAGGCCTTCCGAGGGCTCGTCCATCAGCAGGATGGACGGGTTGCCGATCAGCGCGCGGCCGATCGCCAGCATCTGCTGTTCGCCGCCGGAGAGCTGATTGCCGCGGTTGTTCTGCCGTTCCGCCAGCCGCGGGAACAGATCGTACACCGCCTGCAGGGTCCAGCGGCCGGGGCGGGCGGCGACCTCCAGGTTTTCACGCAGCGTCAGCGAGGGGAAGATCTCGCGCTCCTGCGGCACATAGCCAATGCCCGCCAGCGCCCGCCGATAACACGGGATGCCGGCGATACTCTTGCCATGCAGGCGCAGCGCGCCGTGATGCAGGGTCGTGTGGCCCATGACGGTCGCCAGCAGGGTCGTCTTGCCGACGCCGTTGCGGCCGATGATCGATATCGTTTCCCCGTCCTTCAGCGAGAGGTTGATGTCCTCCAGCACGACGGTTTCACCATAGCCGGCGGAGACATTGGCGAGTTCGAGAGCGGCCTGGGTGGTCACGACGCAATTCCGTGCTGAGTGTCCTGGCCGAGATAGACGGCGCGCACGCGCTCGTCGCTCGCGATCTGCTGCGGCGTCCCTTCGGTGAGAACGGCGCCGGCCACCAGAACAGTGATCTTCTTTGCGAAACGGAACACGACATCCATGTCGTGCTCGATGATGAGAACCGCGATATCGGGATCGAGCTGGTCGATCACGTCGAGGATCATGTGGCTTTCCGACGAGGGCACGCCGGCCGCCGGCTCGTCGAGCAGCAGCACCTTCGGATTGAGTCCGAGCGCGATCGCGATCTCGACCAGGCGCTGGCGTCCATAGGGCAGTTCCGAGATGCGGTGCTGGGCGTCGTCCTGGAGATTCAGCAATTCCAGCAGCCGCATCGATTCCTCGATCACGTCGCTGCGGCTGCCGGCCGGTTTGATCATGATCGGCGCCGCGCCCATGCGCTCGGCGACGGCGATATAGACGTTCTCCAGCACCGAGAGGCCGCGGAACAGCCGGTTGATCTGGAAGGTGCGGGCGATCCCGCGCTTCACCCGGTCGGCTTCGCTGACCGCGGTGATGTCGTCGCCATTCAGGAGCACCTGCCCCTGCGACGGGGCGAGAACGCCGGTCAGAAGATTGATGAATGTGGTCTTCCCCGCGCCGTTGGGGCCGATCAGGGCATGACGCGCGCCGGCTTCGAGGCGGAAATTCACGTCCTGCACGGCGGTCAGGGCACCGAAGCGCTTGCTGACCGCACGAGTTTCAAGAGCGCGCGCGGTCATGCCGAACGTCCGATATGCAGGCGTTTCAAAAGAGCAGCGCCTATGCCGAGAATGCCGTTGCGCGCGAACAGGGCGATGATGACCAGCATCAGACCAAGCCCGAGCTGCCAGGCGGTGGGATAGATTTTGGCGAGGTAATGCGCCAGCACCATATAGGCGACGGCGCCGACGAAGGCGCCATACAGCCGGCCATAGCCGCCGAGCACCAGGATGATTACGACGGTCGCCGAGCGGTCGAGGCTGAGTGTGCTGAGATTGACATAGGCATTGGCCTGCGCCCACAGGCCGCCGGCAATGCCGGCAATCGCCGCCGAGATTGCGTAGCAGGTGACAAGCCGCCGGTTGACCGGCGCGCCCACGGCGTGCATGCGCAGCATGTTCTCGCGGATGCCGGTCAGACTTTGTCCGAACGGCGAATAGACCAGCGTGCGCACGAACAGGAAGCACAGGAACAGCACCGCCAGGACGTAGAGATATTGCGTGGTCGGATAGAGCGGGCTGAACTCGAAGGTGCCGAACAGCGGCGGGATTTCCAGTCCGTCGAGACCGTCGAACCCTCCGGTATATTCATGCCAGAGGTTGGCGGCCTCTTCGAGCAGCGCCATAGTGCACAAAGTGAGCATCAGCAGCGTGAGGCCGGTGGTGCGCAGGAGCACGAGGCCGGAGGCAAGGCCGATCAGACCGGCCACGGCAGCGGCCATGATCAGTGCGGTGATGGGCTCGCTCCAGATGCCATGCTTGGCCAGCATGCCAATGGTGTAGGCGCCGGCGCCAAAAAACGCCGCGTGGCCCAGCGTGACAATCCCCGCATAGCCGAGCGCAAGATCGAGCGACAGCGCGAACAGAATGGTGACCAGCAACTCGGTGCCGAAGCCGAGATGGTTGGGGAAGGCGAAGAAGTAAGCGATCGCGAGAAGCCACGGCAGGGGCTCCCACAGCCGCAGTCGGTGACGGTTGGCCAGCGCCAGCGCCGCCGGGTGCTTGATCAGGGCAGGGGCCTGCATCGTATTCATGTCGGCCTCTTCACAAAAAGGCCCTGCGGCCGCCACAGCAGCAGCAGAATTGTGATGGCGAAGATAAAGAGTGTGCCGCCTTGCGGCAGATATTTCTTGAGCACGAAATCGAGAATGCCGATCAGGATCGCGGCGTAGAAGACGCCCGTGATGCGGCCGAGCCCGCCGACGGCCACGACGATCAGGAAGTAGACAAGATATTTAAGCGCATATTGCGGATCGAGGCCGAGGAATTCGGCGCCGAGCCCGCCGCCGAGCGCGGCCATGCCGCTGCCGAAGGCGAAGGTGAGCGAGAACAGGCGGTCGACATTGATGCCGATCGATTCCGCCATGCGCCGGTTGTCCACGGTGGCGCGGATCTGCGCGCCGAGCCGCGTTTTCTCGAAGCCGAACCAGAGCGCCAGCACGATCACGACGCCGGTGACAATGAGGAAAAGACTATAGGTACGATATTCCATGAAGCCGAGGCTGGTCTGGCCACGCAACGCGGCCGGGACCTGCAGGGCTGGTTCTCCGGGCCGACCAGCAGCGTCACCGAGGAAATCATGATGAAGACGAGACCAATGGTGAACAGCACCTGGTCGAGCTCGGCGGCGCGATACAGACGCGCGTAAAGCAGGCGTTCAAGAACGGCGCTGACCGCCGCGGTCAGGAAGCAGCCGACGATCAGCGCGGGAACGAAGCCGATGCCCCAATGCTTCATGGTCAGAACGATGATGTAGCCGCCGAGCATCGCAAATCCGCCATGGGCGAGATTGACGAAGCCCATCAAGCCCATGGTGATCGACAGTCCGACCGAGACGATGAACAGCACCATGCCGGCGGCCAGGCCGCCCAGAAGCATGCTGGCGAAATCGATTCCGAAAATCACGTACACGTCCTTCGGGAAAGGGATGGAGCAAGGCCGCCGCCCGCGTGAGCGGGGCGGCGGCCAAAGTCACACGATGGGATCGGAACGCAGTCCGTCCATCAGCTCTTCGGAGCGCAAGGCGGGATCTTCAGATCCTTGCAGGCATCCTTGACGTTCTCGATCTTGCCGATGACCTTCTGGATCACCTTGCCGTCCTTCATCGTCGCTTCCGATAGATATTCGGTCATGACGATGTCGCGCGTGGCAGGGTCGAGCGAGATCGGTCCGCGCGGGCTGTTGTACTTCCAGCCCTTGAGCGCTTCGAGCGCCTTGTCGGAGTCCATCTTGCCTTTCAGCGCCTGCACGGCATGCACAATGGCAGCCATCCCGTCATAGCCGCCGACAGCCATGAAATCCGGCGTCGTATCGGCGCCATATTCCTTCTTCCAGGCTGCGACGAAGCGCTTGTTCTCCGGATTGTCGAGATCGGCGTGATAATGATGCATGGTGATCATTCCCACGGCGTCCTTGCCCATCGCCTGCAGCTTGGTGTCCTGCGTGATGTCGCCCGGACCGATCAGCTTGATGCCGGCTTCGCGCATGCCGAGCGCCGCATAAGTGCGCACCACCGCCGCGGCATGGTCGCCGGCAGGTACGAAGACGAAGAAGACGTCGGGCTTCTTTTCCTTCGCGCGAGTGAAGAACGGGGTCAGGTCCGGCACCGCGCCGGCGCCGCCCATCGGAATTTCGTCGATAACCTTCCCGCCATTCGCTTCAAAAGCAGTCTTGAAGGCAGCCAGGCTGTCTTTGCCGGGCGGGAAGTCGGTGTAGCCGACAACCGCCGTCTTTGCCTTCAACTGCTTGACCGCAGCTTCACCCATCGCATGTCCCGCATGCCACATGCTGAACGACGTGCGCACGAAATACGGAGACATGTTCGTGATGTGCGCCGTGCCGGCATTCATGATCACGGCGAGCTTCTTCCCGGCGGTGACGATCGGCGCCGAGGCGATGGCGTTCGGCGAATAGACCCAGCCCGCCAGCACATCGACCTTGTCCTGCGTGAGCAGTTCCTGCACCGCGATCTTGGCGTCGGCGCCGCCGGGGTTCTTTACGTCGCGCTTGATCAGGGTGATCTTGTAGGGCTTCACCTTGTCGGCATTGATCTTCAGATACAATTCCATGCCGCGGTCGATCAACTGGCCGAACTCGGCGCCGATGCCGGTATATGGCAGGGCGACGCCCACCTTGATCTCCTGTGCGTGCGCCCAGCCCGTCGCGGCGGCGAGCACAGCCGTGGTTGCAATCAGTCGTTTCAACATTGAACTTCTCCCAGACAGTGATTGTTTTCGTTGCGTTACGGACGTCATGTCATGGTCCCCAAAACCCGACAAGCCACCGGTCCCACTTTGGCGACGCCCGTGTTCCGTCGCCGTTTCTAGCAGATTATCGCGATCCGCAACCTGCGTCCAATTGGTCGGCAGGCGGGTGCCAGATCTCGGTGTCCCGCATCGCGGCGTTGAACCGGAGGGTGCCCAAACTTTGACCCGTGACGATTGGCTGACGGCGCGACAGCACGCAGCGCACGCCGCTATGCGATGAGGCGCTGCTCTTGGTTGCCGCAAGGGCTCGAAGCGCATCCGGCGCCGCAAATAAGTTCGGATATCGTACAAGCATTCCCGCTGCCTGTTATCCGGGTCGACGCACCTCCGGTGCACGGCAGATCGCTCGCGCCTGGCAAGCCGCGGGTAGGCAAAGCTCCGTGAGATCGGTGGGCTGCGCGCGCGACCGTCGCTCTTTTGTTGCGATGCAAAATCCCGTCAGCGGCTCCGCAACCCCGACGTGGAATCGATTGAGGACGCAAAATCGCAGGTGCCTGACGATATTCCAAATTTGTATTGCTGATAGGGCTCATTGCCCACATGAATAGGCAGGACTGCAGATCGCCGAGACGCGTGCGACAGGCAAGTGAACGCGTTGGGATTGGTGAACCGGTTTGGGATCGACGATGTGAGAAGTCTGGCTAGCGACTATGACGGCATCATTATCGGCGCAGGTCAGCACGGCCTTGTGCTCGGTTCCTATCTCGCCAAAGCGGGACTCAAGATTCTGCTGGTCGACCGGCGGCTCGCCTATGGCGGCGGATTATGCACGCGCGAAGTGACGCAGCCCGGCTTCTACCACAATCTGCATTCCATCAATCATTTCCACATCAGCGAAACACCCTGGTTCAAGGATCTGAATCTGGACGAGAAGGTCACATACATCACGCCGCGCTATGAATTCGGGCAGGCGCATCTCGACGGCACAGCTCTCGTGCTCGGTCGCGACCTTGCGGAAACCGTCGCCAGCATCGCGCGCTTCTCGGAGAAAGATGCGCAGACCTTCCGTGACTGGAACCGCAAGGCCGAGGAGATGACGGCGCGCATCCTGCTGCCGGAACGCTACGCGGAGCCGCTGCCGAAAGCAGAACGCGACGCCTTGCTGTCGCGCACCGCGCTCGGTCGTGACTTTCTCGACATCTGCAACCGTCAGCCGCTCGATGTGGTGCAGGAACTGTTCGAGAACGAACACGTGCGCCTCCTGTTCCTGTTCAAGGTGTCGCTATTTGGCACCTGGCTGACCGACACCTTGTCGAAGACGTCGCCGATGGGGTCGGTCATCCGTGCCTTCGATCTGGAGAGCGGCTATCAGCTCTGCCAGGGCGGCTCGTTCAATCTGGCGCGCGGATTGATGGAGACGTTCATCGCCGCGGGCGGCACATTCCAGCCGCAGGTCGCGGTGGAAAAGATTGTGATCGAAGGCGGGCGCGCGACCGGCATTGCATTGGCCGACGGACGCACGGTGCGTGCGAGGCAATTCGTCGCCTCGACGATCGATGTTCACCAGACACTGGAGGACCTGCTCGGACGCGATCAACTGCCCGAGCACTTTGTTCAAAAGCTGGACAAATTCCAGTACACGGCCTGGACGCTGTATGGCCTGCATCTCGCCTTGCATGAAAGCCCGCGTTTTGCAGCGGAGACATTCGATCCCAACATCAACGTCGCGCTGAAATGGAGCGTCGGCGCGGAATCGATGGAGGATCTGTTCACAGCGCATCAGGACGTTCAGGCGGGCCGTATACCGAGGCTCGTGCAATTCGGCTCGGGACCATTGAGCCTGCTCGATCCAACCCAGGCGCCGCCCGGCAAGTACACGACTTACGCCTGGCACGTCATGCCGCTGCTCGAAGACATGCCCGGACGGGACTACGAGACATTCAAGGAAGAGTTCGCCGACAAGATCATGGATGTGTGGTCGCGTTACTGTCCGAACATGACATCGAAGAATGTGATCGGTCAGTACGTGTACACAGCGCGCGAATACGTGACCGAGTTGCCGAACATGCGCGGGGGCGACATCTTCATGGGCGCGTTCAACGCCGACCAGGTGATGTACAACCATTTCGGCTACCACACGCCGATTCCGAATCTCTATTACGCCGGCTCCGGCGCGCATCCGGGTGGCGCCATTTCGGGTGGCTCCGGCTACATCGTCGCCGGCCTCATTGCGCGCGATCTTGATGTGAAAATGTGGTGGACGCCCGCAGATGCACGCACCGCCCTGGAGAAGTTGGCGGAATCGAAAGTTGCCTGAAACATCGCCGCAAAAACGCTTGCTCGTGCCAGGAGCACCGGGAACAGCGGGACGAAGACATGAATGACATCGTTTTCCCGACGCTCGCCGGCCGCGTCGCAATCGTCACCGGCGCGGGGCAGGGGATCGGTCGCGTCTTTGCCAGGGCTTTTGCAAAATCCGGCGCCATTGCGGTCATTGCCGAGCGCAACATGAAGAATGCGGAGGCGGTCGCCGCCGAGATCGCCGCCGACAAGGGGCAGGCGCTCGCGGTGGAAACCGACGTCGCCGATCCCGCCTCGATCCAGCGCATGGTTGCAACGGTCGAGGCGCGCTTCGGCCGCATCGACATCCTGATCAACAACGCCGGCATTTTCTCGACGCTGGAGATGCGACCGTTCGATCAGATTCCGCTTGAGGAATGGGAGCGGGTCCTGCGCGTCAATGTCACCGGCCCGTTCCTGTGCGCCTGCGCTGTATTGCCGGCCATGCGGCGCGCGAAATGGGGCCGCATCGTCAATATTGCATCTGCTGCGGTGCCGCTCGGCAGGCCCAACTATCTGCACTACATCGCCTCGAAATCGGCCCTGCAGGGTATGACCTATTCGATGGCGCGCGAGCTTGGGAAGGACGGCATTGTGGTGAATTCACTGCTGCCCGGCGCCACCTTCACCGAGATCGAGCGCAAGACCGTGACCCCCGAGCAGAAGGAGCGGATCGTTGCCATGCAGTGCATTCCGCGTCCGGAAACTCCGGCGGACCTCGTTGGCACCGCTCTGTTCCTGGCGTCCGACCTGACCGGCTTCCTCACTGGCCAGTCGGTGGTGGTGGATGGCGGGGCGACGCACCGCTGACGCGCGGCCGGCCCGGCAACAGCGGCGGAAATGGCCGCCGGCGATCGCTATTCCAAGAGCGCATGCCAGCCCATGCCGCAGTGCAGCGATATTCCTGTTGCAATGCAATAGTATTTTGTATATCAGATTAAATAACAAAGGTTTAGATGTCGCCCAAACGATGCGGGCGACCAGATGGAGGACATCATGGCAACCCGTCTTGCTTACACCGCCCCGGTTTCGCTGGGCATTTTTGCTGCCGGCTACAAGGCCTGGCAGAAGGTTGCGGCCTATCTGGCCCTGCTGGCCGAGGTCTTCGCCGAGGCCAAGGCGCTGGCCCGCGCCGCCCAGGCCCGCGGCGTTTTCATCGAGGGCTGACACCGCCCGTTACCGCAATTGGCGGCTTTGCGGCTGCAGACCCGCCAGCTGAGCCGGTTCTTCCACGGCCCGCATCCCGCGATGCGGGCCGTGTTGCGTTCAGGGCATGGAGCCATGTGGGCAGGGGTTTCGTTTGGCAGGCGGCGGTGTTGATGCTCTAAGGCAGCACATCGCTGTCGCAGTCCCTCTTGGTTGCCCGCCGCATGTCCTATCGCTTCATCGGAAAATCGCTCGCCCGCACCGAAGACATCCGCCTGATCCAGGGACTCGGCCGCTATACCGGCGACCTCGTGCCGCCCGGCCATGCGCGCCTCTATGTTCTGCGCTCGCCCTATCCGGCGGCCCGCATCCGCGGCTTCGATACGGCCGCGGCCGAGCAGAGCGCCGGCGTGCATCTGGTACTCACGGGTCATGACCCGCGCATTCTTGCGCTCGGGTCGATGCCGTCCAAAGTGAAGCGGCAGACGCCGGACGGAAAGCCGAACTTCGAGCCGCCGTATCGCGCTTTGAGCGCCCAGGCGCAATTTGTCGGCGATGCGGTGGCGGCGGTTTTCGCCGACACGCTCGATCAGGCGAAGGACGCTGCGGAAAAGATCGTGATCGACTGGGAGCCGCGCGAGTCGGTCACCGACACCGGACGAGCCGCCGAGCCGGGCATGCCGCAGGTCTGGGACGAGGTGAAGAACAACGTGTGCTTCGTCTTCGAAGCCGGCAACAAGGCGGCGGTGGCCGCGGCGATGGAGAAGGCCGCGCACAAGGTGACGCTCGGCTTCAACGTCAATCGCATCACCGCGGTGCCAATGGAGTCGCGTATCGCCATCGGCGCCTACGACCCGGCCGAGGACTCCTATACGCTCCAGTGCGGGGTGCAGAATCCGCACGCGGTGCGCGCTGACCTTGCCGACAGCGTATTGAAAGTGCCGGGCAACAAGGTGCGGGTGATCGCGCCGGATGTCGGCGGCGCCTTCGGGCTGAAGGAGTCTCCCTTCGCCGAATATGTGCTGACCCTGATCGGCGCCAAGATCATCGGGCGGCCGGTCTTCTGGATGGCCGACCGCAGCGAGAGCTTTTCCTGCGATTATCATGCGCGCGACAATGTCTCGTCCGTCACACTCGGTCTTGACCGCGACGGCACGTTTCTCGCGCTCGATATCGAAACCACGGCCAATATCGGCGCTTATATCGCCACCATGGGCCTGCATTCGCCGACCAACAATCTTGGCGGCCTCTCGGGGGTCTATCGCACGCCGCACATTCATGCGCGCGTCACCGGCGTCTTCACCAATACGCCGCCGACCGCGCCGTATCGCGGAGCAGGGCGGCCGGAAGCGACCTATGCCATCGAGCGCGTGATCGATTTTGCCGCGCAGCGTCTCGGGTTCGACCGCGTCGAGCTGCGCCGCAAGAACATGATTTCGCCGAAGGAGATGCCCTACAAGACCGGTTTCGTCTTCACCTACGATTCCGGCGAGTTCGAGCGCAACATGGACATCGCGCTGGACGCGACGCGCTTTGCGGCCTTTCCGAAACGTCGCAAGGAGGCGGCCGGACGCGGCTTGCTCGCCGGCATTTCGGTGGTGAACGCGATCGAGATTTCGGCCGGGCCCGTAGGCGCGCCGCTGACCGAAAGCGCCGAAATTCGCTTCGATGCCACCGGCAGCGTCACCGTCACGCTCGGCTCGCATTCACACGGGCAAGGGCACGAGATCACCTTCAAGCAGATCGTGGCCGACATTCTTGGTCTCGGACTCGACGACATCTCGGTGCGCTACGGCGATACCGATCGCATCGAACATGGCACCGGCACCTTCGGCAGTCGCTCGGTGATCGCCGGCAGCGTGTCGCTGATCAAATCCGCCGATCGTCTGGTCGATCGCGGCAAGAAGATCGCCGCCGTGCATTTCGAGGCGGATGCCGGCGATATCGTCTTCGAGAACGGCCAGTTTTCCGTTGCCGGGACCGACAAACGCGTCAGCCTGAAAGATGTCGCGCGCCTGTCCTATACGCTGCGCGACGAAAGCCTCGGCGGTGAGTTCGGTTTGGCGGAAAAAGTGATCGCCGCGCCGTCCGCTCCCACATTTCCCAATGGCTGCCACGTCTGCGAGGTTGAAATCGATCCCGAAACCGGTCGTTGCCGGATTGTGCAATATTGCGTGGTCGACGATGTCGGCCGTGTCGTCAATCCCAAGCTGGTGAAGGGCCAGATTCACGGCGGTGTGGCGCAGGGAGTGGGGCAGATCCTGCGCGAGAACATCGCTTACGACAGCGATGGCCAGCTCTTGACCGGTTCCTTCATGGATTACGGCATGCCGCGGGCCTCCGACTTCCCGGAGATCGTCTGCGAGAGCAACGAGGTGCTGACGCCGACCAATCCGCTCGGCGTCAAGGGCGCAGGCGAGGCGGGCACGGTTGGCGCCTTGCCGGCGGTGGTGAACGCCATTGTCGACGCCCTGGCGCCGCTTGGCGTCGAACACATTGACATGCCGGTGACGTCTGAAAAAATCTGGCGTGCGATCAAGGACGCGAAACGCGCGGACTAGCAGCGCCATGGCCGAGGCTGGATGCTCCGTAAATTCCTGAAAGCGGCATTCCTCTGCGTTGCGCTTGGCGCGGCCGGGTGCAGTGGCGTGCACAATCAGGCCAGGGAGCGAGCGGAGCCGAACGTCGTTCCTGCCAGCTACAAGTCGGACATCCAGGCTTTCCTGCGCACTTATCTTAACGACCCGACCAATATCAGGGGGGCGTTCGTTTCCGAACCCGCCTTGATGCAGATCGGCGGTGTCGAACGTTACGCGTCCTGCCTCAAGTTCAACGCCAGGAAATCGGGTGGAGACTATGAAGGCAGCAAGGAGAGGCTGGTTCTGTTCCTCGCAGGACGCCTCGACACCATGCTGATGGCCAGGCCCGATCAGTGCGCCAAGGCCGCCTACCAGCCTTTCCCCGAGATCGAGCGCTTGTCGCGCTGACGGATGTGGGTCGCTAGACGACGAACACGCGGATGGCCGCTGCCGCCGCCAGGGCACCACCGAACGTCATCAGGATATATTCGAGTGAGACGGCGGCCGGCTCTTGCGGCGGGTATTCGGCAGCGAAGGCTTCTTTTGCGTCGGCCGGAAAATTGTCGATGCCGATCTGCGCCGTCTCGTCGGAGGGCTCGATCATCGCGGGGCCGCCCAGATAATTCGTGATCGTGGACATCACCAGCGAGAATGACGGACCCGCAGTTGCGCTTTCGTCGCCGGGTTCACGCGTGGTGCGCACGACCCTGATGGGCACGGGCGCGGTGGCGCTGTTGTCGGCCGCAGCCCCGGCGGACAAAGGCTCTTCCGCGGCGATCTTGGCGGCGTCTTCGGCTGCCATTCCGGTTGTGGCAGGCGCGGGATTGCGCTGTGGCTTGCGGACGGAAGGCCGCGGCGGCGCCTGCCGGTCCATGAGCTGAAGCGGCTTGCCTTGTGCGACGAGCGTGGCCTTTCCGCATGACTCGTGCGAACAGGCGCCGGCCGGCATGGCCTGCAAGAGCCCTAGGGCACCTGCAGCGGCAAGCGCGGCCGCGCGTGTCGAGCGCATTCTCATGTGACCCTCCCTGTCCGGAGGGCAATTCACATCGCCGAATTGTTTGATGATTGACGCGACCGGGGAATTTTCAGGGCGGACCGGGGGCGAAAAACGGCCGATTTATCCACAGTCACAAGGCCGTCACCCACATGTAACACGGGGCCATTACTCAGACCCCGTGCTCGTCTTTCCGGCGAGCCCCGTTCGTCAAGTTCCCTTGCGGCCCTTTTCCCTGCCTCGGAAAAGGGCCGTTTTTTTAGGGCGAGCCCGTTCGTGTCAGACTGCGGCCTTCTTCGCCGGAATTTTTTCTGCGCGCCGGTAAACCGCCAACGCCGCATCTGGTCCGGCACCGGCTTTTATGCCGAAGCCGCGCTGGCGCAGACAGGTTTCGAGCGCAGATAAGCATATTAGCACATTTTCCTTCCGGCAGACAAAGCCCATTGTGCCGATGCGCCAGATTTTTCCACGCAATGGTCCGAACGACGTGCCGATCTCGATACCGAAATCGTGCAGCATCATGCCGCGCACGGCTTCGCCGTCGACCTGTGTCGGAATGACGACGCCGGTGACGTTGGCCATCTTGTTGGTCTGATCGCCGAACAGTTCAAGTCCCATGGCCGTGAGACCGGCGGTTATGGCTTCACTCGCGAGACGATGACGTGCAAAACAATTGTCGAGGCCTTCCGCAAGCACGAGACGCACGGCCTCCCGCGCCGCATAAAGCATCGACGTCGCTTCGGTGTGATGGTTGAGGCGGCTCTCGCCCCAGTAATCCATCAGCATGCCAAGGTCAAAATAGTTCGACTGGATGATCGGCGCGTTGCCTTCGACGAAATTGTCCGGGCGAATTCCGGCCTCGATATGTTTCCGCGCCTTCACCACATCGACGACGCGTTCGTTGAATGTGACCGGCGACGAGCCGGGCGGGCCGGAGAGGCATTTCTGCAATCCCGCCGACACGGCGTCGAGCTTCCAGTCATCGACGGCGACATCCATGCCGCCGAGCGTGGCGGTGGCGTCGACATAGAGCAGTACATCATTGCGGCGGCAGATGTCGCCGATGTCCTTCAATGGCTGTGCCATGGTTGTGGAGGTGTCGCCATGCACCAGCGCCAGCACGCGCGGCTTGTGCTTCTTGATCGCCGCCTCGATCTCGTCGGGCGTGAAGACGGTGCCCCATTCGCGATCGAGCGTGACGACGTCGGCGCGACAACGCTGTGCAATTTCAGCCAGCAGAAAACCAAAGCGGCCGAAATTCGGCACCAGCACCTTGTCTCCCGGCGTGATCAGTGAGACCAGGATGGCCTCGATACCGGCGCGCGCGGTGCCGTCGACAAGAAATGACCAGCGATTCTTCGTGCGGTAGAGCTGCCGCAGCAATTCCATCGTCTCGTTCATGTAGGCGGTGAAGGCCGGATCGAACTGGCCGAGCATCGGCATCGACATGGCGCGCAGAACGCGCGGGTCGACGCCCACCGGCCCGGGGCCCATCAGCAGCCGCGGCGGCGGATTGAGATCGCCGAAAAGTTCAGCCATTTGCCGCGCCCCGCGGTTTGGCAAATTCCGATTTTTCGCGCGTCACGTAAGCTCCATTTCCTTCCTTGCCGACCAGTTCTCCGTCACGCACGACGAATTTGCCGCGCACGAGGGTGGAAACCGGCCAGCCTTTGACCTCGATACCCTCATAGGGCGTGTAGTCACTGCCGCCGTGCATCAGCGATTGCGTGATGGTCTGTTCCTTGTTGGGATCCCAGATCGCGATGTCGGCATCGGCGCCGACAGCAATCGTGCCTTTCTTCGGATAGAGGCCGTACATCCGTGCGTGATTGGTCGCGGTCAGCGCGACGAACTCGTTGAGGCTTATGCGGCCCTTTCCGACACCCTCCGAGAACAGGATCGGCAGCCGCGTCTCGACGCCGGGAATGCCGTTCGGCACCCAGCGGAAGGATGTACGGCCTTTCGGCACAAGCTTGCCCTGCGGATCGTCATAGCGGAACGGGCAATGGTCCGACGAGAACACCGAGAACACGCCCTGCTGCAATCCCTGCCAGCAGGCCTGCTGGCTTTCCTTGTCGCGCGGCGGCGGCGAGCAGACATATTTGGCGCCTTCCATGTTGAGGCCTTCCATGTCTTTCTCGGTCAGCACCAGATATTGCGGGCAAGTCTCGCCATAGACTTTCAGGCCGCGCTGCTGCGCCCGGCGGATTTCCTCCATCGCCTGGCCGTTGGAGACGTGCACGATCATCACCGGCACATCGACCAGCTCCGACAATGAGATGGCGCGGTGCGTCGCCTCGCGCTCCACCGGAATGGGCCGCGAGGTGCCGTGGAAATGCGGTGCGGTTTTGCCGGCGCGCTCCAGCCTGTCGGTCAGGAAGCGAATGGCGTCATAGTTTTCTGCATGCACCATGACCAGCGCGCCGGTCTCGCGCGCGACGCTCATCACGTTGAGCATTTCCATGTCGGAGAGCGCGAGGCCCTCATAGGTCATGAAGACCTTGAACGAGGTGTAACCGTCCTCGACCAGCGCCGGCAGTTCCTGCCCGAGCACGGCATCGCTGGCATCGGCGATGATCAGATGAAAGGACACGTCGATGTAGCACTTGCCCTCGGCCTTGGCGTGATAGGAGGTCACCACCTCGCGCAGGGATTCGCCCTTCTGCTGCATGGCGAAGGGCAAGACCATCGTGTTGCCGCCGAAGGCCGCCGAGCGGGTCGCCGAGGCGAAATCGTCGGCCATGACGATACCGGGGCCCGACGGCTGGGCGATGTGCACATGGCTGTCGATACCGCCGGGCAGCACCAGCTTGCCGCGTGCGTCAACAAGCTCGGCGGCGGAGCCGAGGTTTTCACCGAGAGCGGCGATACGCTCGCCAGTGATGCCGATGTCGCACTGGAAGGTGTCAGATGCGGTGGCAACGGTGCCGCCACGGATGATCAAGTCGAAGGCCATTTCAACCACCTCAAGCGCGTGATCACGGATCAGGTGCGGCCTTCTCTATTTCACTTTTTTTGCGACCGCGAAAGCGGTCGCCGCGGGGCCTAGTTGTTGGCCAGTTTGAGCGGCCGTCCCGGCTTCTTGCCCGCTGTCTTGCCCGTGGTGCTGGCGGCTATCTTGCTGCGCTGGGCTTTCTTCTTCGCTGCCAGCTTTCTGGCCAGCAGGGCCGCTCTAGCCGCCTTCCTGGCAGCCTCGGCACGGGCCGTTTCGATCAGCCTGGCCATGGCTGGCTCGACACTCACCGCCAGTTTCACCGGCGCCACCTGCCGGGACAGGCCGGCCAGGCCTTCGCACGGCGCCCTGGCCGGCAGGTGGAATGAGACGTCGAGTTCGCCCGATGTCGTCCACTTTTCCACCTGATGACCGGTGATGATCCGCACATAATTGCGCGTTTCTTCCGGCAGCCCTCCCTTGCCGGTTAGCCAGTTCTGCAGCCGCGTGGGACCGCCGTTATAGGCGGCGGCGGCGAGACCCAGATTGCCAAATTGCGCATACAGCATGCGCAGGAAACGGGCCGAGGCCGGGAATGATGCAATGGGATCGAAGGGATCCGGCAAGCCAATCCATTCCGCCGTCTTCGGCATGAATTGTGCGACCCCTTGGGCGCCTGCGCGGCTCACCACCCATTGCCCGAACCGGCTTTCCTGCCAGATCAGGCGGGCGAAGAATCCGACCGGCAGGTCGTTGAGCTGCGCCGCCAGGGCCATTGAGACACACATGTCTTCGATGGCGACTGGAGGTGCCGGTGCCCGCAAGGGCACGCTTTGTGCGTCCAGCTTGTCTTCCGTTTCGTCGGCGGAATTGGCAGAGCCCGGCAGGTCGGGCAACTGCAGTGGGAGTGCCTCTTGCGACTCTTGCACGTCTGGGCCTTCACGCAGTGGGGCATCCAGGCCCAGCGAGGCCACCTGATACCGTGCCGGTGCGGGCGCGGGATAAGGTGTCGCTCCGGTCATCCGGCGCAACTCCCAGTCGGAAAACAGAATGCCACCACGTCCGTGCTCGTCGGGCCAGGCCACAACGGTAAACAGGGCAAGGCATAGAGGCAGCCGCAGATGGTGCATCCGCAAATCCCGTCCGGCCGCGTGCCGACGCGGATTCACGCGCCGTCGCGTTGATGTGTGGTGAAAAAGTGAACTCCCCTTCCGGATACCGCTCTGACCGGGGAAACGGACGGTTTTGTGAAATTACTGGGGCAGTGCGGAGGTGTTATCGCGAAGCGGGAACCGGGGAGATGCGAGACAGTGCATTTCCCGGATGTGGAGACAATCAATATCGTTCTATTGCGCCAGAGCTGTCCGCTTCTTGAGGCCGACCGTATGGCCTACCATTTCGGGATATTCGGAAATCGGGGCGGGCCGGCCGATCAGGTAACCCTGCATCTCGTCGCACCGTTCGTGCCGCAGAATGGCGAGCTGTTCCTGATTTTCCACGCCTTCGGCCACGACCAGCAGGTTGAGTTTCTGGCCGAGGCCGAGAACGGCGCGCACGATCGCGGCCGACTGATTGTTGCGTTCGAGGTTCGAGATAAAGGTCTGATCGATCTTGATCTTGTCGAAGGGGAACGATTGCAGATAGGACAGCGACGAATAACCCGTGCCGAAATCGTCCATCGCGATGCGTACGCCGAGCGATTTCAGCCGCCGCAGGATCGAAACCGCGCGCGAATAATCGTCCATCAGGGCGCCTTCGGTGATTTCGAGCACCAGCCGTTCAGGCGCAAGCCCGGTTTCCAGCAGCACGGCATGAACAAGACCGACAAGATCGCCATGCCGGAACTGGACCGGCGAGAGATTGACGGCGATCTGCAGAGGTTTCGGCCAGGATGCCGCTTCCCGGCAAGCCTCGCGCAAGACCCATTCGCCGATAGGAATGATCAGTCCGTTTTCCTCGGCGAGCGGAATGAATGTGCCGGGCGGCACAAAGCCCCGCACGGGATGGTTCCAGCGCAGCAGCACTTCGAAACCGATAATCTGTCCGGTCACGCGCGCCTGCGGCTGATAATAGAGCATCAGCTCATTCTGCGCGGCGGCCGCGGCGAGGTCGTTCTGCAAAGACCTGCGGTCGTGCAGGATGCGATCCATCTCGGCTTCGTAGAAGCGGACCAGGCCGCGTCCTTCCGATTTGGCGCGGTAAAGCGCGGCGTCGGCATTGCGCAAAAGCTTTGCGACATCGGCACCGTCGTCGGGATAAATGGCGACCCCGACGCTGATGCCGGGCCGGAACTTGCGCCCTTCATAGTCGATATCTTCGCTCATCACGTCGATCAGCCGTTCCGCCATCTGCTTGGCGGAGTCAGGCTGCGGACCGCACAGAATCATCGGAAATTCGTCGCCGCCGAGGCGCGAGAGAAAAGCGTCTCCGGCCACGCTCTTCAGCCGGCGGGCGATCTCGAGCAGAACGCTGTCGCCTGCGGCGTGACCGAAAAGGTCGTTGACTTCCTTGAACCGGTCCAGATCCGTGCATAGCAGCGCGAACTTCTCGCCGCTCGCTGCGGCCTGTTCGATCGTTTCGGCGAGCTTGGCGTTGAACGCCGCGCGATTGGGCAGGTCTGTCAGCGGATCGTGATGCGCCAGATGGACGATCCGTTGTTCCCCATGCTTGCGCTCGGTGATGTCCTCGAGAATCGTCAGGAGAAAATCCGGCGTCCCGTTTGGGCCGGGAATGGCGACGCGCTTGGAGGTCACGAAACGGTGCCCCGACTTCGGCGTATACAATGCGTGGCTCTCGACCGTCAGCTGTCCGTGTTCCAGCGCCTGCTTGTCGCGATCGGCAATGATCGCTGCAGTGTCCTCCGGGAAAATATCGAAGGCCGTCTTGCCGAGAATCTGATCGCGCCGAAATTCGTAGAACTTTTCGCTCGCCCGGTTGGCGAGAATGTAGCGGCCGTCCCTGGCATCCTTGACGACGAGCGTCTCCGGCACATTGTCGATGACGATGTTGAGGAAGTTCTGGGTTCGCTGCAATTCCTTTTCCGCGCGCCGACGCGTGGTCACATCCTCATGCGTTGCCACCCAGCCGCCGTCGCCGGTCGGCCTGTTGGTGACGCAGAATGTGCGGCCGTCCGGCAATTCGGTGAAGGTCACCATGGGCTCGCCAGTCTGTAGCATGCGCATGACCTGGCCCATGTATTCGCCGATATGTCCGAAGAAGGTGCCGGTCCGCATGCGGTGTTCGAGAACGACCCGCAACGTGGTGCCTTCGCGAACGATATCGGTCGTGAGCCCGTACATTTCGATGTATTGCCGGTTGCAGATCACCAGCCGGGTGTTGCGGTCGAACATGGCGAGGCCCTGCATCATGTTGTTCAGGGCCGAATCCATGCGGCAATTGACGTCTTTCAACTCGGCCGTTTTCTCTTCGAGCCGCGCTTCGCGCTCGGCGAGAGACTCTTCCGACCGGAGCAGACGCCGGTATTGGGCATTGAGGGCCGCCAGCAGCAGCAGCGAGCACAGCACCGCCAAAGCTGTGCCAGTGCCGATCAGCATGGCGCGATGACGCCAGGTTGCCAGCGCGTCGTATTCTGAGATAGCGACATTCACGACCAGCGGGTAGCCGCGCACGGGTCGCACGGCGACCAGGCGCGCCACGCCGTCGAAATTTCCGCGCGCGCGGAAATGCCCGCCGCCTTGCGCGATCAGGCTGTACCATGGCGAGTCGGCCGGCATTTTCTGTCCGGCAGTGCCCTGCGTGTCGGGATGTCGCACCAGCACGGTGCCGTCATTGCGCAGGAACAGAAAGGTCTGGTTGCGGGCGGATGTGATCGAATTATAGATGTGTTGGAAGTAGTTGAGCCTCACGCCCATCAGAACGACACCGAGAAACTCATTGCCGGGGCCGTGGATGCGTTTGCTCATGAACACGGTGCGTTCGCCCGAGACGCGATTCACAAGCAGGCTGGAAACATAGAGATCGCTGCTGGCACTGTTCTTGTGGTGTCTGAAATAGTCGCGGTCCGACAGGTCGACGTCGGGCGCGGGCCACATCCGCGCGGTGTTGGCCGGCCTTCCATATCTGTCGATGACGGCGACGACATCCGCCTGCGGCAGCCTGGTCATGCGTTCGACCAGATAATTCCAGCTTGCCTCGCTGCGCATCTCCTTCAGATAGGCGTCGTAATCGACGGGCCCGTCGCTTGAGAATTTCTCCTCGATATCGGTCGCCACCATATCGATCGCCTGGACGGAGCGCGCGGTCTGCTCGGCGAGCACGGCGGCGATATTTGCGGTGTCCGCGCTCGCTTCCTGCAGCACGTCGTTGCGCAGCGCCCAAACGGTCAAGCCGATCGCGACGACGGCAAGGCCGATCAGGCCGAGCGCCACGCAGATCAGGCTGCGGAATGTGACGCGCTGAGCAAAAGCGTACATGGCTAAGAAGTCGATTGATAAACGCCCATCGCGACAAACTTAGGGGACAGGCATTTCCCAACGCCTAAGCCGACAATTGCATTGCCCGCATGCTGAAATTGGCGTTAACGGAAATCTTCGGATTTGAACGGCTGGCGTCCGTCGGCGGTAGAACAAGGACCCGTCGGCGTCTGCAAGGTTAATGAGACGTGAAAGATATGCCGGACTTTGCTGCCGCGGACGTCGAAAACGGGCTGCACTCCGATCAGCGTTTGCTGGCTGCCGGTTTCTTCTGCGCCTTCAGCTTCGCAATCGCGGTGAGGATCGGAGCGAAGGGGCCGTATGTGTGCTGCGTCTGACTGAAGCCGTCCGCGTAAGGCCCATAAGGCGTGTCCACCGGCTTCTGCAGCACGTCGGGAAAGTCCTTGTCGAGCCCGGCGCGTTGCGGACGCGGTTGCGAGATCATGTAGGCGGCGACATCCCAGGCGTCCGCTTGTGTCAGCCGCGGCTGGGTGTAGCTCGTGCCGTTCGGCATATTGAAGTGAATGAAATTGGCGGCGTCTGTCAGGCGCGCCATGCCGGCGCCGTCATTGAAACTGTCCGGTCCCCAGAGCGGCGGCACCATGTAGCCGAGTGCTGGAACGGCGGGATCGCGCTGCAGGCCCAACCCATCCGGTCCGTGACACGACGCGCAGGCCCGCGCAAAGACCGCCTTGCCGCGCGCGGGATCGGCCGCGCGTTGGAGGAACGGCATCTTCCCGGCGCCGAGACCACTCAGCTTTTCACCTGGCGGCACGCCGGTGGAGAGAAACTTGATATAGGCGACGAAGGCCTGCATCTCCGCCGAATCGTTCGGCAGCAGCTTGCCGTTCATGCTGCGCGTCATACAGGAATTGATGCGGTCCTCGATGCTGATCTCGGCTCCGGCGCGGGCGCTGTATTGCGGGAAGTCGTTCCACAATCCCCAGAGCGGAATGCCGAATTTCTTGGTGCCGGCATTCAGATGGCAATTGCTGCAGGCGAGGTTATTGCCCGCATAGCGTTTCGCGGGATCGGCGACCGCCGGTCCGATATGGGCATAGGTCGCCGTGACGAGATCGCGGCCGCGTCGCACCAGGCGACCATGCGTATCGTCGGGCAGGGCGCCGACTTCCGGGACCGACCAGATATTCAGGCTGGGAAGATTGTGGGTTTGTGCGGCAGTACGATCGCCGGCGGCGGTCGCAATCAGAAGCAGACTGGCGAGCCAGAGCGGGCGAATGTGCATCCGGCACATTCGCCCGAGACCGGTTGCAGAAAGGTTTATGCGGGCATCGGGATCTCGCCGACATCCTTGGGGATCTTGTAGCCCCTTTGCACCGCCGGCCGTTTGGCGATCTCGAGATACCAGCGCTTCACATTGGGGTATGCGTTGAGATCGATAGTCTGCCATTCGAAACGCGAGATCCATGGCCAGATCGCGATGTCGGCGATGGAATAATCGTCGGCGACGAAGGCGCGATCTGCAAGGCGCCGGTTAAGCACGCCGTAGAGCCGATGCGCTTCCTTCAGATAGCGCTCCTCGGCATAGGGGGCCTTGCCCTTGTTGTATTTCACGAAGTGGTGGACCTGGCCCAGCATCGGCCCGGGGCCGCCCATCTGCCACATCAGCCATTCGATGGCGCGGTAGCGTTTCTCGCCCTCTTTCGCCAGCAGCTTGCCGGTCTTGTCGGCGAGGTAGATCAGGATGGCGCCCGATTCCATCAGCGACAGGCCGGTGTCGGTATCGACAATGGCGGGAATCCTGTTGTTGGGCGCGATTTTCAGAAAATCGGGAGCGTATTGTTCGTCCTTGCCGATGTCGATTGCATGCGTCCGATAGGGCAGTCCCAGCTCTTCCAGCGCAATGGAAGCCTTGCGGCCGTTGGGCGTGGTCCAGGTGTAGAGTTCGATCACGGGGTACAGTCCTGCTGAAGGGAAGGTGGCGGGAAGCGGCGCGTTAGCTATCACAATATGTCCGATTGCTCCACGTTATGGCGTGCAGGGGTGCCGCGCTTTCGGGGCAGGGCGGCATTGCGTCCGAATGCCACACAAGCTGGCCGCAACCCGCGCCGCGCATAAATCTCTGAGCAGATGCCGATGGCCTGGCAGGGCCTCGCGACGGCCATCGGTCGGCTGATGGAGGTCGCAATGGAATGGAAAAACGAACGGATCTGCGATGTTCTGAATCTGCTTCTGGGGGCCTTCCTGCTGGCTTCACCCTGGCTGTTCGGATTTGCCGCCGGGGCTGAAACGCAGAACGCCGTCATTTGCGGAATTATCATCGTCGCCCTCTCCCTGGCGGCGCTGGCCGCGTTCGCCGAATGGGAAGAATGGCTGAATCTGATCGTCGGACTGTGGGTGTTCGTTTCTCCCTGGGTTCTGGGCTTTACAGCCACGAATACCCGGGCAATGGGCATTCACCTTTTCGTCGGCGCCGTTGTTGCGCTGGTTGCAGCCATCGAGGTGTGGATGCTGCATCGCTCGCCGCCGCATCTGACGGCCAGAAACTAGAGGGACCATGATGCAGGGCTTCGCCGGGCAGGACCCCGGCGAAGTCTTGCTGCGTCAGCTGCCGCGATAGGTCGTATAGCCGAACGGCGTCGTGAGCAGCGGAACGTGATAGTGCGCTTCCGGCTCTGCAATGGCGAAGCGGACCGGCACCGTGCCGAGAAACGATGCCGCCCGCCCGCGCGACGCAAAATATTCGCCCATATCGAAAGTCATTTCATAGGTGCCGATGCGCAGCGGTGCATCGGTCAGCAATGGTTTGTCGGTGCGGCCATCGGCATTTGTCGCGGTCTGGACGAGAAGGCCGCGTGCGCTGGCCCCGATTTCATAAAGTGAAATTTTGACGCCCTGCGCCGGGATGCCGTCCAAGGCGTCGAGGACGTGTGTCGACAACTGCCCGTCCGTTTTCGGTCTCCCTGGTCCGTCCACCTTCGCCACCAGGCGCAGCCGCGTGATCAATCCGATCTCGTCCAGGGCTGTCCTGCGTTCGTCATTCTCGTTATGGGCCAGCCGGCGCTCGAAATTCTGCAGGATCGAGTCCCGCGTATGCCGCCGCACGCAGATGATGAAGGGGAAGCCGAATTTCTCGCGGTAGGCCGCGTTGAGCCGCGAGAAGCGGACGAATTCCTCCTCGCTCAGCCGATCAAGACCAAGGCTGCCCTGTTCGGCCTGGGAATCTGCGGTGATGTCGGCGCGCTTTACCCTCGAGCCGAGCTCGGGATGGGCACAGATGAAGGCGAGTTGCTCGGCGGGCGGCGCCGCCCGGACGGCGTCCAGCATGGCCGCGTGCAGGGCGGCGACCGTCGCGAAGGGGCGGCGGCCGGCGGCCGCGGCGGCGACCCAGGGCGCGTGCTCGAAAACATCGCCGACGGCTGCAACGAAGCCGGCCGCGGGCAGTGCGTTGAGTCTGTCAAGCGTGAACGGAACCGTCATCTCCGGCGACAATACCGGATAAGCGAGCAAAAGCTATTGATAACAATACGGAAAATCGCCCGAACTTAAGGCTTTGGGAATTCGGTCTGCAAATGTATGGAAAGGCCCGGGGCCACCAGCCCCGCCTTTTGAGAAGCTCACAACTTTACTCACATCCATTTGAACCGGAACCGCGGGTCCCGCGACCAAACCATGAGCCGACCGTCCTGATGCAGCAGACAGCAGACGAAGTGCTGATCCAAAGGATCGCGGGCGGAGACCGGCTTGCCATGCAGGTGCTGTTCGCACGGCACCATGTACGGGTCTACCGGTTCGTCCTCCGTCTCGTGCGTAACGAGGCGACGGCGGAGGATCTGATCAGCGAGGTCTTCCTCGATGTCTGGCGGCAAGCCGGACGCTTCGAGGGGCGGAGTGCCGTCTCGACCTGGCTGCTCGCGATAGCGCGGTTCAAGGCGCTGTCGGCGCTCCGGCGCAAGCCGGAGGCGGAACTGGATGATGAGATGGCGGAAGCGATCGAGGACGTGTCTGACACGCCCGAAGTCGCCATGCAGAAGAAGGATACGAGCGACGTTCTGAGGAAATGCATTCAAACGCTTTCCCCGGAACACCGGGAGATCATCGACCTGGTCTACTACCACGAGAAGTCCGTGGAAGAAGTGGCCGAGATCGTTGGAATTCCGGAGAACACCGTCAAGACGCGCATGTTCTACGCGCGTAAAAAACTGGCGGAACAACTCAAGGCGGCTGGAATCGAAAGAGGTTGGCCATGATGACGAACGAAAAACTCACAGAGCGCGAAGAGATTGAGTCTCTGTTGCCGTGGTTCGCGGCCGGCACCCTGTCGCGCCGCGACGCCGAGCGCGTGGAACGCGCGCTGGCCAACGACGCCGAGCTCGCGCGGCAATTCGAAATGGTGCGCGAGGAACTGGGCGAAACCATTCGCGTCAATGAATCGCTGGGCGCGCCTTCGGCGCGGGCGCTGAAGTCATTGTTCGAGAAGATCGATGCCGAAGCGCCGCGCCAGGCCCGTGTGTCGCTCAACCTGATGGGCCGGATTTCCGAATTCGTCGCGAGCTTCTCGCCGCGCACGCTGGCCTATGCCGGCACCGCGGCCGCTCTGGCCATTCTGCTGCAGGCGGCGGTCATCACGACCTCCCTGGTCAGCCAGCCGGAAAGCGGCGGCTTCCGCACGGTCGCGATCGAGCGCGGCGCTCCGGCCGGAGAGGGCGCCTTCGCACAGGTGCGGTTCAACCCGCAGGCGACGGCCGCCGACATCACGGCCTTTCTGGAAGCCAACAAGGCGACCATCGTGTCCGGACCCGCGGCCGGAACCGGCATGTACAAGGTCAAGGTATCGATGACCAATCTGCCGAAGGAGCAACTGGACGAGATCGTCCGGCGCCTGCAGCAGAACAAGGCCGTCGGCCTGGCTGCGCCCGCCGAGTAAGGGGCAGGACGCCTTAAATCGGGCGTCTTGCCGGTGTTCAAATGGGGCGCGTCACGGAGGCTTTTGGGCCATGCGGTCGCATCGGACAGTTTTCGAAAAATACATTGCAGTCACGTTAGGCGCTGCAGTTCTGCTCGCGATTCCTGCAACGGCATCTGCGCAGGGCTACAGCACGGGACCGCGCGCTCCCAACATCAACATGGGTTCGGTCGGGCCGCGCGCGCCGGAATTCCGCACGCCGCCGAGCTATTCCACGCAAAGCTACGGCACGCCGGAGGCGACCCCCAAGACGAAGCCGAAGACACGGTCGCTGCAGCCGGAGGAAAGCAAGGGGACGGGTCAGTCCCAACCGACATCATCACGCACGACGGGCCTGCCGCCTGCCGGCGAGCAGCGCTTCGTGCAGAACGAGGTGGTGATTGAGGTCGATGGTCGGCCGTCGACCGACGCGGTCGATGCACTGGCGCGACGGCACCGTCTCAACCGCATCGAATCCCAGAGTTTCGAACTGACCGGCACGACCATGTTCCGCTGGTCGATTCCGCAGGGCCGCTCGATGCGCGATGTCATCCGCGGGCTCGAGGCCGACCGCAGCGTGCGCTCGGTGCAGCCGAATTATCAGTACCAGTTGCAGCAAAGCGCGCGCCCCTATGGGGATCCCGCTCAATACGCGCTCAACAAATTGCGCCTGATGGAAGCCCACACGCTCACGCGCGGCGACAGTATCCTGGTGGCGGTGATCGATTCCGGAATCGACGCGTCGCATCCCGAGCTTGTTGGCGTCATCGCGGATTCGATCGACACCGCGGGCGGCAGCGAGCCGCATACACACGGAACCGGGATAGCCGGAACGATTGTTGCGCGCTCGCGCCTGATGGGCGTCGCGCCGCGGGCGAAAGTTCTGGCGGTGCGGGCCTTCGATCCCTCGGGCAGCGGCGCGGAAGGCACGACTTTCAGTATCCTCAAGGGACTGGATTGGTCGGTGGCCAAAGGCGCGCGCGTCGTCAACATGAGCTTTGCCGGCCCGAAAGATCCGGCGCTGGGACGCGCCCTCGCGGCGGCGAACAAGAAGGGCGTGGCGCTGATTGCCGCGGCCGGCAATGCCGGGCCGAAATCGCCGCCGCTCTATCCGGCCGCCGATCCGAATGTGATCGCCGTGACGGCGACCGATGCGGAAGACAATCTGTTCCAGCCCTCCAATCGCGGCAACCATGTCGCGGTCTCGGCGCCGGGTGTCGATATTCTGGTGCCGTCGCCGGGCGCGGCCTACCAGGTGACGTCGGGTACGTCCTTTGCGGCCGCGCATGTGAGCGGCATCGCGGCCTTGATCCTCGAGCGCAATCCCGGCCTGTCGCCTGACGGCCTGCGCCGCATTCTGCTGTCGACCGCCAAGGATCTGGGCCCGAAAGGCCGCGACAAGGATTTCGGTGTCGGTCTTGCAGACGCCTATCAGGCGGTGATGTCGGCTGGTGGCAAGCCGAACGAGGCCATTTCGTCCAACGAAGCGGGAAGCAGGTAGCGACAATTGCGCGGTGCTACGCACAGGGCCGGGCAGCCGATCTTGTGGGCGCTTGCGCTTGCGGCCTGCGCGACGGCGGCCAACGCGGCATCGATCTCCGTTGCCGACGGCGATTCCTTTCGGATGGACGGCCGGCACTTTCGCCTGCAGGATATTGACGCGCCCGAGTTGCACCAGAGATGCAAAGATCCGCAGGGCCGCGAATGGGCCTGCGGCCGCCAGGCGCGCGATGAGTTGCGGCGCTTGCTGACGCAAGGACCGGTGAGCTGCCAGACCATCACCAGGGATCGTTTCGAGCGCCAGGTTGCGGTCTGTACGGCGGGCGGACGTGATATCGGGGAGGCTATGGTCCGCAACGGCTGGGCCACCGCCTACAAGGGCAGGGGATTTACCAGCCGCTATGTCAGCGCCGAGAACGAGGCCCGGGCGGCGAGGCGCGGTCTGTGGGCAGGCTCGTTCGAGGCGCCTCGGCAATGGCGGCAGGGTCACCCGCGCGAGGATGAGGGCGGCGAGGCGCTGTCGCGCGGCGCGCAGGACTGGCTGCGGCAGAAGGCGCAGGCCCTGTCGACCTGGTTTCGCTCGGTCTGGACGCGGCCCTGAGCGGCCCATCCGATTTAGTTCATTGAATAATCTTCTATAATTTTCCTTTGAACCCTCTCCCGCCGGGCCGACACCAATGCGCAAGGGGCCGCGATTGGCCCGTTGGATGCCCAGAGGGAGAGAACCATGACCATCCGTTCCAAGATTGCTGCCGTTGCTATTGCCGCTGTGACCCTGACCGGCGCGTTTGCCGCCACCAGCCAGGAAGCCCACGCTTCGAAATTCGGCACTGGCCTCGCCATCGGCATTGGCGCCGGCGCGCTGATCGCCTCGGGCGCCTATGCCCACGGTTACGGCTACGGCTATTACGCCCCGGTCCACTGCCACTGGGTGAAGCGCTACGACGCCTACGGCTACTACATCGGCAAAGTGCGGGTGTGCGGCTGAGCCGACCGGCTGACCGAGACGCGGTCGGCGCTCGCGCCCCTTCCACCCAGCGCCGATCTGCTTGGCCCGCCCGGCAATGTCCCCGCCGGGCGGGTCTTTAACAAATCTGTGAAGGCGTCATGCACGTTTCGTGTTGCCGCCCCATAGCGTGGAAAAGGTCTAAAATGGTCTAAGATGTGCCGCTGGTCCTTTGCGGTGGTGTCGAGCAAATCTGGGAGGCTTCGATGATTCGTGTTGTTGTCTGGTCCGCGCTCGTCTTGACGGCGTCATTGCTCGTGGCCCCGGATGCACGGGCGCAGATGTCGAAGGACGAAATTGTCAAATCGCTGAAGCCGGCGCAGGGACTGACGCGGTCCTTGACCACGCGCAAGATCGAGGTCATTCCCGGCAAGGAAGCGGAGGTCCTGGACAAGAACAAGGACCTGCCGAAGATCAACCTCACCATCGAATTCGAATACAATTCCGACAAGCCGACGCCGGCCGGGATGCAGCAGCTCAGCGCGCTCGGCGACGCCTTGCGTGATCCCAGTCTGAAAGGTTTCCGCTTCATGCTCGCCGGTCACACCGATGCGCGCGGCTCGGACGGTTACAATCAGGGGCTGTCGGAGCGCCGCGCGCTGGCGGTGCAGCGCTTCCTTGCAGGCTCGGCGCAGATCGATCCCGTGCGGCTCTCGACCGTCGGTTTTGGCCGCACGCGTCTGCTTCCCAACATGAATCCTGACGATCCGCGCAACCGGCGTGTGGAAGTCGTCAATCTCCTGAATTGATCACGTTGGCTTGAGGCTTTTCGAACGTACGCGGCAACACCGGCGACCAATTTCTGACAAGGCGGATATCGCCTGCAGTCGCACCATTTTTCACGGGAGACCACTATGAGCGGTCGTAGACAGGTAGGAGTGCAGGGCAAGGTACACGGCCTGGCGGTCGCGGCGGCGATCGGCTTTGCACTGACGGCGTTGCCGGCTTCGGCGGCGACGGAAGTTGTGCCGCCGACGGATCCGGTCGAAAAGGCCGCGTTCGACGTGCTCGACAAGCACTGCGCCCGCTGCCACCAGGATGGAAAGCTGACCTCGCGCGAGCGGCCGGCCAAGAATTTCGGCAACGTGCTCAAGCTCGACGAGATCGCGTCCAATCCGAACTATATTCTTCCGGGCAATCCTTTCGGCTCCAAGCTGTTCAAGCAGATCACCGACAAGGAAATGCCCTACGACGTCGCCTATGAGGGCGACACGCGCTACGCGAACGTCTCGGAGGCCGAACTCAAGGCGCTCGAGACCTGGATCCAGCAGCTGGGCAGCAAGTCCGCGGCCGCCTGCGGCGAGCGCAAGTTCGTCAGCCACGAGGACATGATCGGCCTGATCGCGGCAGACCTCGACAAGCAGCCGCGCGCCCGCAAGAAGGGCACGCGCTACCTGACGCTGACGCATCTCAAGAATGCCTGCACTGGCGACGAGGCGATGAAGGTGTTCCGCCAGGGCGCGATCAAGCTGGTCAACAGCCTGAGCCGCTCGTCGGACGTCGTGCGTCTGGAAACGGTCGATCCGGAAGAAACCATCATCCGGATCAATATCGACGATCTCGGCTGGGATGCGAGCGACTGGGATACCGTGCTCGCCACCTATCCCTACAACTTGCAGCCGGAGACCGAGCTGACCAACGTGCTCAAGAGCGCGTCGGGCACGCAGATGCCCTATGTGCGGGCCGACTGGTTCGCCTTCGCGGCCGCGCAACCGCCGCTCTATGACAAGCTCCTGAAGCTGCCCAAGACGTTCCAGGCGCTCGCGAAAGAGCAGGGCGTAGACGTCGAGGGCAACATCAGGAAGTTCATCGCCCAGCGCTCCGGCTTCCAGAAGTCGGGCGTGAGCCAGAATAACCGGCTGATCGAGCGTCACCCCTCGCGCAGCGGCTATTTCTGGACGTCATACGACTTCGCCGGCAACAAGGCCCGTCAGTCCCTGTTCGAAGCGCCTCTCGGCCCCACTGGCCCGAATGCGTTCCAGCATGACGGTGGCGAAACGATCTACAGCCTGCCTAACGGCTTCCAGGCCTATTACCTGAATACCGAGAAGGGCGTGCAGATCGACAAGGGCCCGACCACGATCGTGCGCGACCTGTCGCGCAAGGATCTCGCGGTCACCAACGGTATCTCCTGCATGGGCTGCCATGACCAAGGCATGCGCAAGGCCAAGGACGAGATCCGCAACATCGTGCTGGCCGGCCGCAGCTTCTCGAAGGATGTCCGCGATCAGGTGGAAGCGCTTTATCCGCCGGTTGAAAAAATGGACCAGCTGATCGAGAACGACGCCAAGCGTTTCGCCGACGCCATGTTCCGCGCGGGCCTTGAGCCCACGCTCAAGCTGAACGGCGTCGAGATGATCAACGCGCTGGCCAAGCGCTACGAGGACGACGTCGATATCAACCTGGCCGCGGCCGAATTCGGCATGACCAAGGACGAGTTCAAGGACGCCGCCGGCGATGCCGACCGCAAGTTCAAGGCGCTGATCCGCCGTCTCGAGCAGGGCTCGGTTCCCCGCGACCAATTCGAGACGACCTATCGTGAGCTCGCCAAGAGCATCACCGATGAGGAAGAGGTGAAGGTCGCGGGCGCCGCTGCCGCGCCCAAGGCCAAGGTGACGGCTGCCAAGCCGGCTGCCGGCGCCGACCTGTCACTGATCTCCGACCGCGACAGCTACAAGGTTGGAGACACGCCGGTCTTCACCGTCGTCTCCAACAAGGATTGCTTCCTGACACTGAGCAATCTCGACGAAAAGGGCACACTCACGGTTCTTCTGCCGAACAAGTTCCAGCAGAACAACCGCATCAAGGCCGGCCAGGAAGTGCAGTTCCCGGGACCCAAGGCGCCGTTCCAGTACCGGATGGCCGACAAGGGCTTCGAGACTGTGATCGCGACCTGCAGCGAAGGCGCCGAAGTCGACGGCATCAAGCACGACTTCGCCAAGGCCAACCTGACGACGGTGCAGAACTACACGCGGTCCGTCGCCCGTGCGATCGCGGTCGAAGGCAAGCCGCTGGCGGTCGACGTTGCCAAGTCGGGCGGAGCGCCGGTGTCGGTGCAGACCGCGAAGGCGCCCCCGGCGAAGCGCGAGGTCAGCCGCGCCGCCGTCAAGATCGAGGTGCAGTAGATCTCGCGCTGATCCGCAGGGCCGGTCCTTCGGCACTGCAACAAAAATCGGGCTGGAGGCCGGGAACGGTCTCCAGCCTTCTCTTTTTGCCGCGCAGGGCGGCTCGGTTGTCTCCGCCATTGGCGGAACGCGCGGCGGGGAGAACCCCCGTTCTTGATGGGCGCCCGCTGTGGGAACCGGCCTTTCCACTCGTCAGCTGCATGCCAAATCCGCGTTTCCACCAAACGCTTTAACGAAAGAAAGATGACGCCGGCCCTGACCAGATTTTGCTCTGGACGATGTCCCCGAAACATGCGGAAGATGCCGCATGAGTTGGGGGAAGTGCTGTAAATGAGTGAGGACGTCATCCTCGAAACCGAGGAGCTCACCAAGGAGTTCGCAGGCTTTGTCGCTGTCAACGGCGTCAACCTGCGTGTCGAACGCGGGACGATCCATGCCTTGATCGGGCCGAATGGCGCCGGCAAGACCACGTGCTTCAACCTGCTGACCAAGTTTCTCAATCCCACCCGCGGACGCATTTCGTTCAAGGGCCGCGACATTACCGCCTTGCAACCGGCGGATGTCGCCCGGCTCGGCATGGTGCGGTCGTTCCAGATTTCGGCGGTGTTCCCGCATCTGACCGTTCTGGAGAATGTCCGCGTCGCGCTGCAGCGGCAGCGGGGCGGCTCGTTCGACTTCTGGCGGTCGCGATCGGTTCTCGACATGTTCAACGATCGCGCGATCCAACTCATCGACGATGTCGGGCTTGCCGAATTCACGCACACGACCGCAGTCGAGCTGCCCTATGGCCGCAAGCGTGCGCTGGAAATCGCCACCACCCTGGCGCTCGATCCGGAAATGCTGCTGCTCGACGAGCCGATGGCCGGCATGGGGCACGAGGATATCGACCGCATCGCGGCCTTGATCAAGCGCGTCTCCTCCGATCGCACGATTCTCATGGTGGAACACAATCTCAGTGTCGTGGCCAATCTTTCGGACCGAATCACCGTGCTGACGCGCGGGCGGATTCTCGCCGAAGGCAATTACGACACCGTCTCCAACAATCCGGAAGTGCGCGAAGCCTATATGGGGACCGGCCATGCTTGATCCGCGCACAGCTCTTCTCTCGGTCGAGAATCTGCAGGCCTGGTATGGAGAGTCGCATATCCTGCACGGTGTCACCTTCGATGTCTTCCCAGGCGAAGTGGTCACGCTGCTCGGTCGCAACGGCGCAGGCAAGACGACGACGCTGAAGTCGATCATGGGTATCGTCGGCCGGCGCAATGGCTCCGTCCGCTTCGAAGGCGACGAGTTGATCAGGAAGCCGTCGAATGCGATCGCGCGCGCCGGAATCGCCTTCTGTCCGGAAGAGCGGGGCATCTTCGCCAGCCTCAATGTTGAAGAGAACCTGCTATTGCCGCCGCAGGTGAAACCCGGCGGATTGCCGCTCGATCGCATTTTCGAATTGTTTCCAAACCTGAAGGAGCGCCTTGGGTCGAGTCAGGGCACGAAGCTCTCTGGCGGGGAACAGCAGATGCTGGCGATTGCCCGCATCCTGCGTACCGGCGCACGCCTGCTGCTGCTCGACGAGCCGACCGAAGGCCTTGCGCCCGTCATCATCCAGCAGATCGGCAAGACCATCCGCACTCTGAAGCAGCAGGGGTTCACCATCCTTCTGGTGGAACAGAATTTCCGCTTCGCGCAGACGGTCGCAGATCGCTACTATGTGATGGAGCACGGCAAAATTATCGATAAACTTCTGAACTCAGAAGTCGAGGCGAACCTCGAAAAGCTGCACGACTATCTCGGAGTCTGACGGCGTATCGTCGCGCCCGAATAACACGGAGGAATGCAAATGAAACGGTTCATCGGTTTCACGGCCCTGGCCGTCGCGCTGTCCTGCGCGACTGCGCAGGCGCAATGGTCCGACGGCGTCATCAAGATCGGCGTCATGAATGACATGTCCGGCACCTATGCCGATCTGAGCGGCCCCGGATCGGTGTTGGCAGCGCGCATGGCCGTGGAGGATTTCGGTGCCGAGAAGAAGGGCATGAAGGTCGAGATCGTGGGTGCCGACCATCAGAACAAGCCGGATATCGGCTCCAACGTCGTGCGCACCTGGATCGATGTCGACAAGGTCGACGTCATCGTCGACGTGCCGACGTCATCGGTCGCGCTGGCGGTCAACCAGATCGTCAAAGACAAGAACAAGGTGTTCCTGGTCTCGGGCGCCGCGGCGTCCGACCTCACCGGCAAGGCCTGTACGCCCAACACTATCCACTGGACCTATGATACCTGGGCGCTTGCCAACGGCACCGGCAACGCGATCGTGAAAACGGGCGGCGACAGCTGGTTCTTCCTCACCGCAGACTATGCCTTCGGGCATGCGCTGGAACGCGACACGGCGGCGGTCGTCGAGAAGAACGGCGGCAAGGTCGTCGGCAAGGTGCGTCACCCGTTCCCCGGCACCGACTTCTCGTCCTTCCTGCTGCAGGCGCAGACATCGAAGGCGAAGATCATCGGCCTGGCCAATGCCGGCAGCGACACCATCAACTCGATCAAGCAGGCGTCGGAATTCGGCATCGTACAGGGCGGACAGAATCTGGCGGCGCTGCTCGCCTTTATCACTGATGTGCACGCGCTCGGCCTCAAGACCGCGCAGGGTCTGATCATGACTGAAGCCTGGTACTGGGACCTGAACGACGCCAACCGCGAATTCGCCAAGAAATTCTCGGCGCAGAACAAGGGCGTCTATCCCAGCATGGTGCATGCCGGCGTCTATTCGGCGGTCACTCATTACCTCAAGGCGCTCGAGGCTCTGAAGAGCGACGCTGATGGTGCTGCGGTGGTCAAGAAGATGAAGGAAATCCCGACGGAGGATAAATTGTTCGGCAAGGGCGAAGTCCGCGCCGATGGCCGCAAGATTCATCCTATGTATCTGTTCGAGGTGAAGAAGCCGGAAGAATCCAAGGGCGCGTGGGACTATTACAAGGTTCGCGCCACGATCCCCGCCGACCAGGCCTTCCGTCCGCTCAAGGACGGCGGCTGCCCGCTGGTTTCCAACTGACGTAAGACCCTAGGGCGGAGCGGGCCGACGACCCGCTCCGCGTCTGGTCAGCGACGCACATGATCGAAATCTTCGGCGTTCCCTCGCAGGCTTTGTTCGGTCAGTTGCTGCTCGGGCTGATCAACGGCTCGTTCTATGCATTGCTGAGCCTCGGCCTGGCCGTGATTTTCGGGCTGCTCAACATCATCAACTTCACGCACGGCGCCCAGTACATGATGGGCGCCTTCGCAGCGTTCTTTCTGCTCAATTATTTTGGGCTGAATTACTGGTTCGCGCTCGTTCTCGCGCCGGTCATCGTGGCGGCCACCGGTGTCGTCATCGAGCGGTTGTTCTTGCGCCATCTCTATCACCTCGATCACCTGTACGGGCTGCTGCTCACCTTCGGGCTGGCGCTGATCATTCAAGGGCTTTTCCGCAACCAGTTCGGATCGTCCGGCCTGCCTTACCCAATCCCGGATTCGCTGCGCGGGGGACAGAATCTCGGCTTCATGTTCCTGCCCAATTATCGCGGCTGGGTGGTGATCTTCTCGCTCGCCGTCTGCATCGCCACCTGGTTCGTCATCGAGCGCACGCGGCTCGGCGCCTATCTGCGCGCCGCGACCGAAAACCCCGCGCTGGTGCGCGCCTTCGGCATCAACGTGCCGCGCATGATCACGCTGACCTACGCCTTTGGCGTCGGGCTCGCCGCGCTCGCCGGCGTGATGGCGGCGCCGATTTACAATGTCAATCCGCTGATGGGCGCCGACCTCATCATCGTCGTCTTCGCCGTCGTGGTGATCGGGGGCATGGGCTCGATCATGGGCGCCATCGTCACAGGCTTCACCCTGGGCATCGTCGAAGGCCTGACCAAGGTGTTCTTTCCGGAAGCCTCCAACACCGTGATCTTTGTCATCATGGTGATCGTGCTGTTGTTGCGGCCTGCCGGCCTGTTCGGAAGGGCTGCGTGACATGAAACAGGGTGTGATCAGGGCGGACCTGATGCCGGTGCAGTCGCGCAGCGAGATGATCGGCTTCGTGCTGATGCTGGTCTTTCTGCTGGCTGCGCCGGCTTTCATCTATCCCGTGCTGCTGATGAAAGTGCTGTGCTTTGCGCTTTTTGCCTGCGCCTTCAACCTTTTGATCGGCTATGTCGGACTTCTCTCCTTCGGACACGCGCTGTATTTCGGCTGGGCGAGCTATGTCAGCGCCTATGTCGCCAAGACATGGGGTTTCACCCCGGAACTTGCGATCATCGCCGGCACGCTGGCGGGGGCGGGATTGGGGCTGATCGCGGGTCTTGTCGCCATCCGCCGCCAGGGCATCTATTTCGCCATGATTACCTTGGCGCTGGCGCAGATGATGTATTTCTTCGCGGTGCAGGCGCCTTTCACCGGCGGCGAGGACGGCATCCAGGCGGTGCCGCGCGGCAAGTTGTTCGGGCTGATCGACCTGTCCAGTCAGACTGCGATGTATCTCACTGTGGTCGGCATCTTCCTCGGCGGTTTCCTGTTGATCTACCGGATCATCCATTCACCCTTCGGCGAGGTGCTGAAGGCGATCCGCGAAAATGAGGCCCGCGCGATTTCGCTCGGCTACAAGACCGACCGTTACAAGCTCCTGGCCTTCGTGCTGTCGACGGCGCTCGCAGGAACGGCAGGTGCGACCAAGGCGATCGTGTTGCAGCTCGCGTCATTGACCGACGTGCATTGGACCATGTCGGGAGAAGTGGTGCTGATGACGCTGGTCGGGGGGCTTGGCACCGTGTTCGGGCCGGTGGTCGGCGCTTTCGTCATCATCACCATGCAGAACGAATTGGCCCAGTTCGGTCAATGGGTGCAGGTGATCCAGGGCGTGATCTTCGTGATCTGCGTGCTTCTGTTCCGGCGCGGCATTGTCGGCGAGATCGCCGCCTTGCTGCGCATCCGGCTTTAGGGACATGCAGAGCGGTCTGGCCGGCCGCTCTGCGCAGGAGGTTACCAGCGGTCCCGCCAGTGCCAGAATCGCCGAGCGCCCGGCGAGGTGGCGTTGAGCTTCGACTTCTGTTCGTCGGTGAGCGAATTGTAGAAGGCATCGAAGGCCGGTCGTACGGTCTTGACCGCCACCAGCATCGCCTCCATCCGCTTCTCCATAAGTTCCATGCGCGCCGTCGGCGTGACCGGAAACTCCGTCGGACAGGCACCGCGCAAGGTCTCGGCCGCCTTGCTGGACGCGGCCTTGAACTCATCGAGCTTCTTCTGTTGCGCTTCGTCCGGCTTGATCGTCTGTTCGATCGCCGCGATGCGCCAGCCGGAAAAGCCGGCGGCGCCCGGACTGCACATGCGGCCGGCCATGCCGCGGCCGCGCATCATGCCCGGTCCCATCATCATGCCGGGCCCAAAGCCCTGGTCCATCATCATGCCGGGGCCAGGGCCGCGGCCGGGTCCCGGGCCGGGCTGTGCGGCGGCGGGTGCAAGCGACAGAAATGCCGTTATGGCGACGGCACCAAAGGCGATGTGTGCGGCGCGATATATGCTGTGCGTCATTGAACTGTCCTTTCGTGAGTTAATGTCGCCCCGCTGCTGCATAGGTGCCCGCGGACCGTTGCAGTTTGCCTGCTGGCGGCCTGCGGGACGTTGAGTTATGTCAACAGGTGCAACCCGCCGTCAGCGCCCGCGTTTCCGGCCTTTTCCGCATCGAACGATCGTCTCCGGGTTTCTCATGAGCACCGCCTTGTTCTCTCCGATCCGGCTCGCCGGTCTCGACTTGCCCAACCGCATCGTTGTCTCGCCGATGTGCCAGTACAGTGCCGACGACGGCTCGGCGACCGATTGGCACCTCGCGCATCTTGCGATGCTGGCGAATTCCGGCGCCGGACTCGCCATCGTCGAGGCCACGGCCGTCGAACGCGACGGACGCATCACCCATGGCTGTCTCGGGCTCTACTCCGATGCCAACGAGGCCGCGCTGAAGGACGCCATCGATCGCGTCCGCAGGATCAGCGTCGGCAGGTTCGGCATCCAGCTCGCTCATGCCGGCCGCAAGGGATCGGCGCAGCGTCCGTGGGAAGGCGGCAATGCGCTCGGGCCGGACGACAAGCCCTGGGAGACGATCGCGCCGTCGGCGATCCCCTTCGGCGCCAGCTGGCACACCCCGCGTGCGATGACGCAAGCCGATATCGGTCGCGTCGCCGCGGCGTTCGTGCAGGCGGCGCGGCGTGCGGTGCGGATCGGCTTCGACTCCATCGAGCTGCATTTCGCGCATGGCTATCTGATGCACGAATTCTTCTCGCCGCTGTCCAACACCCGCACCGACGGCTATGGCGGCGCGCTGGAGAATCGCATGCGCTTTCTGCGCGATGTCGCGCAGCAGGTGAGGGCAGTGGTCCCAAGACAGATTCCGCTGGGCGCCCGCATCACCGGTGACGACTGGCGCGAGGGCGGGGTGACCCCGCAGGACGCCATTGTGCTCGCCAAGGCTTTGAAGGAAGACGGCCTCGATTTCCTCTGCGTTTCGTCCGGCGGCCTTGCCGCCGACATCCGCAACCCCTCCGAGGCCGGCTATAACACCGCCATCTCGGAGCGGATCAAGCGCGAGGCCGGCATTCCCGTGCGCGTGGTGGGCCTCATCGTCGCCCCGCAGCAGGCGGAAGGCATTATCGCCGGCGGGAAATCCGACCTGGTGGCGATGGCCCGTGCAATCCTCGACGATCCGCACTGGCCTTGGCACGCTGCACTGGAATTGGGAGGCGATGTCGCGCGCCCGCCGCAATATCTGCGCGCCGGGGCGAAGCTGTGGCCGGGCGCGCAGCTGCGCACCGCCCGATAGCGGCGCATGGATCTCGCCATTTTCGCAGCCGTTCTGTTTGCGGCCGCCTGTCACGCGGGCTGGAATGCGGTCATCAAGATCGGCCTCGATCCTCTGCCCGCGACGACGCTGATCACCAGCGGGGCGGCGCTGATCGCGCTGGTCTTGCTGCCCGTGAGCGGTCTGCCGCCGGGTGGGGCCTGGCCCTGGGTGATTGCCTCTGTCGTCATCCATCTCTTCTATTTCATCGGTTTGACGGAGGCCTATCGCACCGGCGATCTCGGGCAGGTCTATCCTTTGGCGCGCGGCGCCGCACCGCTGATGACGGCGCTCGCCACCGCCTTCTTCATTGGCGAACGCGTGACTATCGCCGGCTGGGCGGGGATCGTCCTTCTTGTGTGCGGGGTGGTGCTGCTGTCGGCGCGCGGCGGGCGCCAACTCGCAAAAGTGGATCGCCGCGCGCTTGGCTTTGCATTGTTTACCGCCGTGACCATCTGCGCCTACACAGTGGTGGATGGTATCGGTGCGCGCGTGGCCGCAAATCCGCATGCCTATACGCTGGCGATGTTCGTCGGCAACGGCGTGGCGATGCTGGCTTACGCCCTGGTCCGTCGCGGCCCGTCGCTCTGGTCGCCGATGCGACCATACTGGGCCACGGGCATGGCCGGCGGCGCACTGCAGCTTCTCTCCTACGGCATCGCGATCTGGGCGATGACGCTGGCGCCCATCGCGCTCGTCGCGGCGTTGCGGGAAACCAGTGTGCTATTCGGAGCGGCGATTGCGGTGATGTTTCTCAAAGAGCCAGTCCGGCCGGCTCGGCTCGTCGCTGCGCTCCTGATCCTCGTTGGGCTTCTCTTCCTGCGCCTCGGCTAGCATGTCCTGCCGCGGCTTGTAGCCGTAACGCCGCGCCAATTCCGCCGGGTCGGCGCCGAGATAATAGGCGAGACGCAGCCGCCACATTCGGAAGATCGTCGTCCACAATCCCTGTTCGTCCCAGCGCCGGCCGGAGGTGAGCACCCTGGCCGTGAGGCACAAGGGCGGCGATATCTCCTTCAGCTTCTTCGACATGGCGATGTCTTCCATCAGCGCAATGTCGGGAAAGCCGCCAACCTGGATAAAGGCCTCGCGCGTCATGAACATCGCCTGATCGCCGGTGGCGATGCCGGTGGCGCGCGAACGCGCATTCATCATGCGCGCGACCCATGGCAGCAGCCGATGCTGGCCGTCGATCTCGACGTCGAAACGTCCCCATACCGAGCTGTCGCGGCCGGGTCCGTGCAGAATAAGCGTATCCGCGTCCGGCGGGAGCCAGGTGTCGGCATGCAGGAACAGCAGCACGTAGCCCTGCGCGACGCTGGCGCCGGCGTTCATCTGCCGGGCGCGGCCGCGCGGGGCGATCAGCACGCGGTCGGCGTAATCGTAAGCGATATCAGGCGTTTGGTCCTCGCTGCCGCCATCGACCACGATCACTTCGGCGCCGCGCTGGCGGAACGGCGCCAGCATTTGCAGCGTCGCGGCGATGCGCTGCGCCTCGTTCAGCACCGGCATGATGATGGAGAGTTCGGGCATGGGTGCAGGATAACCCGGATCGGGAAAAGCCAAATTCCGTTCCTTCTCCGGACTGTCCGGACGCTCCTCGCGCGGGAAACCGTTATTCCGCCGCCTGTTTCAGCGCGCCACCGCAGCTCGAGCCCTGCCCGGCGGTGCAGCCATAGCAATGTCCTGCGACCCGTATCGCATTGCCGGCGAGATCGCCCGTCAGCAGGTCGGACAGATGCAGGCGCTCGTGGGTCCCGCGCGACAGCGGCAGGTCGAGCATCTGGTTGAAGTCGCAGTCGTAGAGGTAGCCGCGATAGTCGACCGAGATCAGCGCGCGGCACATCACACCGTCAAGGTTCGCATCCTGATGTGCGCCTTGCAGCAGGGCGAGATAGCCGTCGAACTCCCGCTTCGAGACCAGCATCGATCCAAAACGCTGGATCGGCATGTTGGCGAGCGTATAGAGGCTGTTGAATGTCACGCCATACTGCTCGCCGAGCACGCGCTTGTAGTCGGCTTCCAGCGCCGCCTGCGGCGGCGGCAGCGACGGACCCTGCGGATTGTAGACGAGGTTGAGCACAAGGCCGGTGCCGTCGCGGCCATAGCCGAGCGCGTTGAGCATCTGCAGGCCTCGGATCGAGGCATCGAACACGCCCTTGCCGCGCTGGGCGTCGACATTGCTTTCCAGATAGCAGGGCAGGGAGGCGACGATCTCGACCTGCTGGCGGGCCAAAAACGCGCCCAAGTCCTCTTGGCCCGCCACATGCAAGATCGTGAGATTGCAGCGGTCCATCACCCGCACGCCCATGTCGCGTGCGGCGGTCACCAGTCGTCGGAAATGCGGGTTGAGTTCCGGCGCTCCGCCGGTGATGTCGAGGGTTCGGATGCTGCGCCGTTCGAGCACGGCCAGCACGAGATCGGCGATATTGCCAGACATCTCCTCGGTGCGGTGCGGGCCCGCCCCGACATGGCAATGTACGCAGGACTGGTTGCAGCGATAGCCGACATTGATCTGCAGGGTCTCGGTCGTCCCCCGCGCCATTGCGGGGAACGGGATCTTGTCGAGCAGCGGCCAGGTATCTCGCATCACATCTCGCGCATCAGGTGTTTCGCTTGGCTTCAGGCTCGCACGACCGGGCCGCCGCCGTAAACCGGTTCGGTTTCAGCGCGGCGAGAGCGTTGCAGCGCCCGCAGACCAGTCGAGGAGGCCGATGCGGCCGTAGCCGGGCAGCTTGATTGCCGGATCGCGGATATCGAGGCCTGCGACCAGCCCGAGAAAATTGACTTCCAGGCCCTCGACCCAGCCGAGCTTGACGCCAAACAGACCCCAGAGATTGGCTTCCACGCCGGTGCCGCTATCGGTCCAGCCGAAATAGGGTTCGGGGCGGAAATCGCGGCCGATGGCATTGGGCGGCATGGTGACGCCCACCTCGGGAATGGCGCGCAGCACCGTGGCGACGAAGGAATTGCTGTTGGGTCCTGGCCAGAGGCGGTAATCGCCGTAACTGGAATAGCGATAGTCTTTCACCGCCTGTTCGATCTTCGGGATCAGCACCTGCGCCTCACGCCCCTTGATGTCGGCAACGACGGTGGGCGGCGTGCCATACCAGCGCGCGTCCGGCGCCCAGCCATTGAGCCGCACCGGATTGCCCCAGCCGACCACGTCGTAGCGGGTCCAGCGCGGCGCATTCTCGCCCTTGAACACGATCCAGCTATGCACCGCGACCACGCCCTTCCAGCCGCCGGTACGGCCGGAGAGGACCAGCACCCGCGCCTCGGGATGCTCCGTCGCCGCAGGCAGGGCGCCAGTGCTCGACCAGTTGGCGTCACGGAAGCTGCGCGGCCTGTCCTCGAAGGCGAAGAAGGTCGCCCGCGCGGCGACCGGCAGCAGGAAGAGGATGAGGATGGACAGGAACACGGGCTTTCTGAATATCGGCCGCCGGTAGAGAATGTCGGTCATGGGCTCGAGAGCTAGAAATCAATTGTGGTCCGAAAAGGGACAGGACACGCACATTGCCGGAATTTAATCATTGCCGGGGGCGTTGATTCAACGCCGCAACCGCCGCGGCCAGCAGCTTTTCGCCGGTCTGCGCCAGATCGTCCAGGCTGAAGGGGCGCCGTCCGCCCCGCCTGCGCGCCGGATTGCGCCGGACATTCGGAATGTGAACGAAGGCGACGAGGCGCGGGCCATGCGCCTGCGCGGCGGCCTCCAGGCTCCGCCAATAGAGATAGTTGCACAGATAGCGCCCGGCATCGCGCGACAGCCGCGCCGGAATTCTGCCGCTGCGGGCGGCGCGGAGGAGGGCGATGCGCGGGGCGCGGATTGGCAGCCGCGGGCGTAGCATTCGCCCGATCGCCCGCGCGGCCGGCGCGAAGCCGCTGGCATCCGGCATCGCCGCGAGCGTATTGCGCGCCTGCGTCTCGATCCGGACGTGCCTTGAGCGCGTCGCGAGGCCGAACATCAGAACGATGTCGGGTTGGTGTTGCGCGATCAATTGCGGGAGATCCCGATCGACCGATCGGTAGCTCGTCGCAAAGACATGCGGGATGAGCCGGACACCGGCGAAGGCGGGACGCCGCAGGCGTGCCAGCCTTTGCACCAGCGGCCCTGAGGGATTGAACGGCGCGCCGGGAAAGGGGCCGAAACCGGTGACCAGCACGGTGCGCATGCGATTCACAGCCCCATCGCTTCGGCGATCTCCTCCACTGCCAGCATCGGCGACAGCGTGCCCGCGGCCACCGCTTTTTCCAGTTGCGGCAGCTTGGCCTTCAGCTTGGCGTCGGCGCGCAGTTGCGCGAACATGCGGTCTTCCAGCATCGCCCACATCCAGGTGACCTGCTGTTCGCGCCGCTTGGCCGCAAATTCGCCGGTAGCGCTCATTTGTGCGCGGTATTTCTGCGCCTGCGCCCAGAGCTCCGGCACGCCTTGCCCGGTCAGCGCCGAATAGGTGATGACCGGCGGCGCCCAAGTGGCCGATTGGGCTTTCAGAATGTGGAGCGCGGCGCGATATTCCGCCGCCGCCTGGCTCGCGCGCTTGATGTTGTCGCCGTCGGCCTTGTTCACCGCGATCATGTCGGCGAGTTCGACCACGCCCTTCTTGATGCCCTGCAATTCGTCGCCGGCGCCCGGCAGCATCAGCACCAGGAAGAAATCGACCATGGATGCGACGGCGGTTTCCGATTGGCCAATGCCCACGGTCTCGACCAGGATCACGTCGAAACCCGCCGCCTCGCACAAAAGCATCGTTTCGCGCGTCTTGGCGGCAACGCCGCCGAGCGTGCCGGAGGAGGGCGAGGGGCGGATGAAGGCGTTGTCGTCGGCGGCGAGCTTCGCCATCCGCGTCTTGTCGCCGAGGATCGAGCCGCCGGTGCGGGTAGAGGAAGGGTCGACCGCCAGCACCGCCACCTTGTGGCCCTGGCCGGTGAGATAGCTGCCCAGCGCGTCGATGGTGGTGGATTTGCCGACGCCGGGCGAACCGGTGATGCCGATGCGCAAAGCCTTGCCGGTCTCCGGCAGCAGCGCCTGCACCAGCTGATGCGCGCTCTTGCGATGGTCGGCCCGCTTGCTTTCGATCAGCGTGATCGCGCGCGCCAGCGTGGCGCGGTCGCCGGCGCGGATGCGGGTGGCCAAGTCTGCTGAGAAGGATTGCGCGGACATGATCAAGGCACCAGCGCAAGTTTGTTTCGCTGCGCCGCGCGTCGCATCGCATCGTCGAGGGTTGCGAGAATAGAGTCACTATCGATCGCAAGCTTTACGTAGGCTGCGTCATAGAAGGTAAGGTCATTTGCCAGAGCAAAAGCAATGGTCGCGGGCAGGTCATCTGCCAACGCCTCAGGAGCCGTCGAAATTGGCAGCTTGGCAATTTCGGAAAGCATTCGTGTCAGGCGTTCTGGAGAAATTCGCCGGCGTCTTAAATTCGTGACGAGCGCGTTGCCAACTTCAGCGGTCCAATGCGGCGGGACAAGCACGTCTCCTTTCGCAATTAACTCGGCAAGCTCAAGGGGAACGTCATCTCCAGCCTCATTGATGAGGTAGGCAATCATGATCGAGGCGTCGAGAACGATCAATGACGCCCCTCATTGATCCATGCCTTGATTTCTTCTTGGGTGGCGTTGATTTTCAGCTCGTTTGCAATTTCGCGCAGCCGCTTGAGGGCTTCCCTCCGGCGCTCAACCTCTTCAGGCGTGGGTTCAGAACGAACGCGAACCAATTTGGCGACCGGCTTGCCGTTGCGCGTGATCATGACTTGCTGCCCCTTCTCCACCTGCTCGATCAGGCGGGAGAGGTTGGTCTTCGCCTCGAAAATGCCGACGTGTTTCATGGCAGAAATCTAGTCAGATTAGCTAGACTAGTCTAGCTAGACTATAAGATATTGAAATATCAAATCTATTCCGCCGCCTTCTGCCCATGCCCAAGCCGCGTGTTGAGCTTGCCGATCAGGTCCTCGGCGGCGTCGGCGATCACGGTGCCGGGCGGGAAGATGGCTTCCGCGCCGGCGGCTTTCACCGCGTCCCAGTCCTGCGGCGGCACGACCCCGCCGACCACGATCATGATGTCGGGCCGGCCCTGTTTCTCCAGTTCGGCCTTCAATTCCGGCACGGCGGTCAGGTGCGCGGCGGCAAGGGAAGACACGCCGACGATATGCACGTCATTCTCCACCGCCTGGCGCGCGGCCTCCGCGGCGGTGGCGAAGAGCGGGCCTATATCGACGTCAAAGCCGAGATCGGCGAAGGCCGAGGCGATCACCTTCTGGCCGCGGTCGTGGCCGTCCTGGCCGATCTTGGCGACGAGGATGCGCGGCCGGCGCCCTTCATCCGCCTCGAATTGCGTGACCAGCTTCTGCACCCGCGCGACAGTGTCGGACATCTCGCCGACCTCTCTCTTGTAGACCCCGGAAATGGCCTTGATCTCGGCGCGGTGGCGGCCGAACACCTTTTCCAGCGCCGATGATATCTCGCCCACGGTGGCCTTGGCACGCGCCGCGTCGATGGCGAGTTCCAGGAGGTTGGCGTTCGAGGCCGCGCCATGGGTCAACGCGGTGAGGGCGGCTTCGAGCCGCTGCGGGTCGCGCTCTTTCTTCAAGCGGCTGAGCTTGTCGATCTGGAGCGTGCGCACCGCCGAATTATCCACTTTAAGGACATCAATCGGCGTCTCAGAAGAGGGCTTGTACTTGTTGACGCCGATGACCGATTGCACGCCGGCGTCGATCCGCGCCTGGGTCTTGGCGGCGGCTTCCTCGATGCGCAGCTTGGGGATCGAGGCCTCGATCGCCTTCGCCATGCCGCCGAGTTCCTCGACCTCCTGGATATGGCCCCAGGCCTTTTTCGCCAGCTCGGCGGTGAGCCGCTCGACATAGAAGGAGCCGCCCCAGGGGTCGATGATGCGCGTGGTGCCGCTTTCCTGCTGCAGCACGATCTGGGTGTTGCGCGCGATGCGGGCGGAGAAGTCGGTCGGCAGGGCGAGCGCCTCGTCGAGTGCATTGGTGTGCAGCGACTGCGTATGTCCCTGCGTCGCCGCCATCGCCTCGATCATGGTGCGGGCGACATTGTTGAACACGTCCTGCGCGGCGAGCGACCAGCCCGAGGTCTGGCAATGCGTGCGCAGGGACAGCGAGCGCGCGTCCTTCGGGTTGAAGCCCTTCATCAGCTTCGCCCAGATCAGGCGCGCGGCCCGCATCTTGGCGACCTCCATGAAGAAGTTCATGCCGATCGCCCAGAAGAAGGAGAGGCGCGGCGCGAAAGAGTCGATCGGAATTCCGGCGGCAATGCCGGCGCGCACATATTCGATGCCGTCGGCGAGCGTATAGGCGAGTTCGAGATCCTGCGTCGCGCCGGCTTCCTGCATGTGGTAGCCGGAGATCGAAATCGAATTGAATTTCGGCATGTTCTGCGCCGTGTAAGCGAAGATGTCCGAAATGATGCGGAGCGATGGCGCGGGCGGATAAATGTAGGTGTTGCGCACCATGAACTCTTTGAGGATGTCGTTCTGGATGGTGCCGCCGAGGAATTTCGGCGCGACGCCCTGTTCCTCCGCCGCCACGATATAGAGCGCGAGCACCGGCAGCACCGCGCCGTTCATGGTCATCGACACCGTCATCTGGTCGAGCGGAATGCCGGAGAACAGCGTGCGCATGTCGTAGATGGAGTCGATCGCCACGCCCGCCATGCCGACATCGCCGGAGACGCGCGGATGATCCGAGTCATAGCCGCGATGGGTCGCGAGATCGAAGGCGACCGAGAGGCCCTTCTGCCCGGCGGCAAGATTGCGCCGGTAGAA
>Ga0073934_10001847_pt1 | contig 47733 bp, 45 predicted proteins | sample LarsenN4metaG_FD_76834 | JGI IMG/M metagenome (GOLD analysis project Ga0073934, IMG submission 76834) | Hot spring sediment bacterial and archeal communities from British Columbia, Canada, to study Microbial Dark Matter (Phase II) - Larsen... ...
GTTTCGTGCAGGCCGATCAGAAGGCGCGCGTGAAGCTCGCCGGCTACCCGTTTCAGAAGTACGGCATGCTCGACGGCGTGGTGCGCCAGGTAAGCGCCGACGCGCAGGAAAAAACCGACACCGCCAAGTCTGTGCCGGAAGCGGCGTACCGCACCCTGATCAACCTAAACAGCGACCATCTGGACAGCCGAGGCCGGCGCCTGCGGCTGGTTCCGGGCATGCAGGTCAACGCCGAGATCCACCTCGGCACGAGGAGCGTGATCGAGTACCTCCTCTCGCCGATCCAGAAGCTCGCGCACGAAGCGGCGCGGGAGCGCTGAAACGGCAACCGGCCGAGGGCCCGATTCGAGTCGCAGGTCTCAGTTTCCCCGCATCTCGCGCAGCACGGCGCCGATCGTGCCGGCGAGCTCGTCGATCTGCGCCTTGCTGATAATGAGCGGCGGCGAGAGCGCGATGATGTCGCCGGTGACGCGGGTCATGACGCCTTTCTCGAAGCATCTCACGAAGGCCTCGTAGCCGCGCGCGCCCGGCTTGCCGGGCGCGGGCTCGAGCTCGATGCCCGCCATCAGGCCGAAGTTGCGGACGTCGACCACGTGCGCCGTGCCCTTGAGTTGATGCACCGCCTGCTCGAAATGGGGCGCGATCTCCCGTGCCCGGTCGAACAATCGCTCCTCGTGATAGAGCGCGAGCGTCGCCTCGGCCGCCGCGGTCGCGAGCGGGTGCCCCGAATACGTATAGCCGTGGGCGAACTCGACCGCGTCAGGCGGGGCGCTGTTGACGACCGTATCGTAAATCTCGCGGCGCACGATCACGCCGGCGAGGGGCACGGCGCCGCTCGTCACGCCTTTCGCGAAGGTGATCATGTCGGGCGTGACCCCGAAGGTCTGCGCGGCGAAAGCGCGGCCGGTGCGGCCGAACCCGGTGATCACTTCGTCAAAGATGAGAAGGAGACCGTGCCGGTCGCAAATCGCGCGCAGCCGCTCGAGATAGCCCCTGGGCGGCGGCAGCACGCCCGTCGAACCGGCGACGGGCTCGACGATCACCGCGGCGATGTTCGACGCGTCGTGCAGCGCGATGATGCGGGTCTCCAGCTCGTCGGCGAGGTGCGCGCCCCATTCGGGCTGGCCGCGCGAGAAGGCGTTGCGCTCGAGATTGTGGGTGTGGGGCAGGTGATCTACCCGCGGGAGCATGCTACCGAAGGCCTTGCGGCTCGCCGGAATGCCGCCGACCGAGATGCCCCCGAAGCCGACCCCGTGGTAGCCCCGTTCGCGGCCGACGAGCACGTTGCGATGCCCCTCCCCGCGGGCGCGGTGATAGGCGAGCGCGATCTTCAGCGCCGTATCGACTGCCTCGGAGCCCGAGTTGGTGAAGAACACGTGGTCGAGGCCCTCCGGCGCGAGCTGCGCCACGAGCCCGGCGGCGCGGAACTCCCCCGGGTGCCCCATCTGGAAGAGCGGCGAATAATCGAGCGTTTCGGCCTGGCGCCGGATCGCTTCGACGATCCTGCCGCGGCAGTGGCCCGCGTTGACGCACCACAGGCCCGCCGTGCCGTCGAGAACCCTGCGGCCGTCCTCGGCGATGAAGTGCATGTCCTTCGCCGAGACCAGGATGCGCGGGGCCGCCTTGAACTGGCGGTTGGCGGTGAACGGCATCCAGAACGGCTCGAGCTCGTAATCGCGCGGTTTCATTGCGGGACCCGATCGGCAGAGGGGTTGCGCGAATGCAATATACTACAGGCGAGACCGCCTCAGGAACCGGAAACGCGAACGATGAACGCGGACGGGTTATGAGAAGCCGGCTTTCACGCCGATTGTGGTCCTTCGTTTCTCGTCTCTCGTTCGGCGTGTCCCGATGGCTCCTCGCGGCGCTCTTCCTTCCCCTCGCGTGCTGGGCGCAGAATGAGATCCAGGTCGGCTCGAAGCGGTTCACCGAGTCCTACATCCTCGGCGAAATCGTCACGCTCGCGATTGACGCCGCGGGCGAAGCGCGGGCGGCGCATCGGCAAGGACTCGGCAACACCGCTATCCTGTTCGCGGCGCTGAAGAGCGGGGCGATAGATGTCTACCCCGAGTACACCGGCACCGTCGCGTTCGAGCTGCTGGGGCTGAAGCGCGCGCCGGATCTCGCGGAGCTCAATCGCGAGCTTGCCGCGCACGGCCTCGCGGCGGGCGTGCCGCTCGGCTTCAACAACGCGTACGCGCTTGGCATGAGCGCGGAGCGCGCCGCCGCCCTCGGCATTCGCCGGCTCTCGGACCTCGGCGGCCACCCCGGGCTCAGGCTCGGCCTGTCGCAGGAGTTCTTGAACCGCCGCGACGGCTGGCCGGCGCTGAAGCAGGCCTACCGTTTCCGGTTCTCCGACGTGCGGGGCCTCGACCACGGGCTCGCGTACGAAGCGCTCGCGCGCGGACAGGTGGACGTGATCGATGTCTATTCGACCGACGCCAAGATCGCCCGCTACCGGCTGCGCGTGCTCGAGGACGACCGCGGCTTCCTTCCCGCGTACGAGGCGGTCCTGCTCTACCGCCAGGACCTGCCGCGGCGCTTTCCCCGCTCGTGGCAGGCGCTTAAGGCGCTCGAAGGCGCGATCCCGGCCGGCCGCATGACGGGCCTGAACGCGCAAGCGGAGCTCGCCGCGCGGCCGTTCCGCAAGATCGCCGAGGAGTTCCTGGCGGCGCCGGCCGGGGCCGCCGGCGCCCATCGCGCCCGTTCGTTTTCCGAGGCCCTCTTTGCGGAAGATTTTTGGCGCTTGACCGGCGAGCATTCCGCGCTGGTGTTCGCTTCGCTTGCGCTGAGCATCCTGGCCGGCGTCCCGCTCGGGGTATGGGCGCAACGCGCGCCGCGCGCGCGCCACTGGATCCTCGGCAGCGTCGGCGTGCTCCAGACCGTGCCCTCGCTCGCGCTCCTCGCGTTTCTCATCGCCGCGCTCGACCGGATCGGGACGCTCCCCGCCGTCGTCGCGCTGTTCCTGTACGCATTGCTGCCGATCGTGCGCAACACCTACACGGGACTTGCGGAAGTCTCGCCCACGTTGAGGCAATCGGCGCTCGCGCTCGGGCTGCCGCCCTCGGTCCAGCTCACCCTGATCGAGCTGCCGCTCGCGGCACGCTCCATCTTCGCCGGCATCAAGACCTCGGCCGTCATCAACGTGGGCACCGCGACCATCGCGGCCTTCATCGGCGCGGGCGGTTACGGCGAGCGCATCGTGGCGGGCCTGGCGGTGAACGATCACACGCTGTTGCTTGCGGGCGCGGCGCCGGCCGCGGCGATGGCGCTCGCGCTGCAATGGGGATTCGACGGCCTCGATCGCTGGCTCATCCCGGCCGGCCTGCGCACCTCCAAATGAGCTTCGCCGTTCAAAGTTCAACGTTCAACGTTCAAAGTCAAACCTTCGAGGTTCCGCGACGCCAATCTTGAACCTTGAACTTTGAACATTGAACCCGGAACCGAGAGCCGCGATTAGCGCACGAGCACCGTATTGCGCGCCTCGGGCAGGGCGGCGGGGTAATCGCGGCTGAAGTGCAGCCCGCGGCTTTCGTGCCGCAGCATGGCGCTGCGCACGATCAACTCGGCGCAGGCGACCAGGTTGCGGAGTTCCAGGAGATCGTTGGTCACGCGGAAGTTGGCGTAGTAGTCCTGGATCTCCTCCTGCAGGAGCCGGATGCGGCGGAGAGCGCGCTCGAGCCGCTTGTTGGTGCGCACGATGCCCACGTAGTCCCACATGAAGCGCCGCAGCTCGTCCCAGTTGTGCGCGATGACGATCTCCTCGTCAGCGTCGCTCACGCGGCTCTCGTCCCAGTCGGGCAGCTCCCGCTCATCGCGCGCGGGCTGGTCGAGTATGTCGGCCGCAGCGGCGCGCCCGAACACGACGCACTCCAGCAGGGAGTTGCTCGCCAGCCGATTGGCGCCGTGCAGCCCGGTCCACGCGGTCTCGCCGATGGCGTAGAGACCGGGAATGTCGGTGCGGCCGCGCGTGTCGGTCATCAGCCCGCCGCAGGTGTAATGCGCGGCCGGCACCACCGGGATCGGCTCGCGCGTGATGTCCATGCCCAGGTCCCGGCAGCGGATGTAGATGTTGGGGAAGCGGCTCTTGATGAACTCGGCGCCCTTGTGCGTGATGTCGAGGTAGACGCAATCGAGCCCGCGCTTTTTCATCTCGAAGTCGATGGCGCGCGCGACGACGTCGCGCGGCGCGAGCTCCGCCCTCGGGTCGTGCGCGGGCATGAACCGCGTGCCGTCGGGAAGCTTCAGGATTCCGCCCTCGCCACGGACCGCCTCCGTGATCAGGAACGACCCGGCGTGCGCATGGTACAGGCACGTGGGATGGAACTGGATGAATTCCATGTTCGCCACGCGGCAGCCGGCGCGCCACCCCATCGCGATGCCGTCGCCGGTGGCGGTATCGGGGTTGGTCGTGTAGAGATAGGCCTTGCCGGCGCCGCCCGTGGCGAGCACGGTTTGGGCGGCGGCGACGGTCCTCACCCTGCCGGCCACCGTGTCGAGGGCGTAACAGCCGTAGCAGCGGTTGTCGGCGAGCCCCAGCTTCGCGCCGGTGAGGAGGTCGATCGCGTTGTGGTGCTCGAGCAGCGTGATGTTGCGGTGCGCGCGAACCCTGGCTTCGAGCGTGGACTGCACCGCCTGGCCGGTGGCGTCCTCGGCATGAATGACGCGGCGGCGGCTGTGGCCGCCCTCGGTCGTGAGGTGGTAGCCCGTGCTGCTGTCGGCGTCCCGGGTAAACGGCACGCCCTGGCTGATCAGCCATTGCACGCATTCAGGGCCGCGCTCGACCACGTAGCGGGTGACGGCTTCATCGCACAGGCCCGCGCCCGCGGCGAGCGTGTCGCGGATATGCGATTCGAGGGTGTCCTCCCCGGAGAGGACGGCGGCGATCCCGCCTTGCGCCCAGCGGCTGGCCCCGTCGGGCAGCTCGCGCTTCGTGAGCAGGCCCACCCGCCGGCGCTCCGCCACGTGCAGGGCGAGGGTCAGCCCCGCGAGCCCGGTGCCCACCACCAGCACGTCAAATTTGAGCATGGTCCGAACTCCGCGAAACCGCAAATCCTAGCAAAAACCGCGGCCGGGTGCTGCACCGGGACCCCCTATATCCTTACGCCGGGGTGAACTAATTTTTCCCCGTTCTGTCAGTGCAGTAACGATCGGGCTTCGCGTTCGGCGGACCGCGGTCGAACGGGTATACTGCGTATTTTGTCCAGCCGGTCAGGCCGTTCGACTTGGATAACAAATTCAAGGTCAGGGACGGGTTCGATGAGCGATCGCGAAGTCGATCAGCAGCTGGTCGAGCGCGCGCAGCGCGGGGACAAGCAGGCGTTCGGGCTGCTTGTCAGCAAGTATCAGCGCAAGCTCGCGCGGCTGCTGTCGCGTTTCGTACGCGATGGTGCCGAGGTCGAGGACGTGACCCAGGAGGCCTTCATCAAGGCCTACCGGGCGCTGCCCACGTTCCGCGGTGACAGCGCGTTCTATACGTGGCTGTACCGGATCGGCATCAACACCGCCAAGAACTACTTGGTGGCGATGGGGCGGCGGGCGCCGACCACGACGGAGATTGACAGCGAAGAGGCGGAAGGCTTCGAGGAGGGCGAGCAGCTGCGCGATCTCAACACCCCGGAGAACGAGCTCGCGAGCCGCCAGGTCGCGGAAACCGTGAACCAAACGCTCGGGGAGCTGCCAGAGGAATTGCGGACGGCGATCACGCTGCGCGAGATCGAGGGGCTGAGCTACGAGGAGATCGCGAACATCATGAACTGCCCGATCGGCACGGTCCGGTCGCGGATTTTCCGGGCGCGCGAGGCGATCGCAGCGAGACTGAGGCCGCTGCTCGGCACGCGGAAGGACAGGAGATGGTGAGATGGAAAAAATATCGGCGTTGATGGACGGCGAGCTGGATGATCGACAGGCGCGGCAGGAGCTCACCCGCCTCGAGCACGACGAGGAGCTGCTTTCCTCCTGGCACATTTTTCATCTGATCGGCGACGCGCTGCGCGGGGAGGCGATGTTGTCGGAGGGCTTCAGCCGGCGCCTCTCGGAACGGCTCGTCGGCGAGCCACCGGTGCTCGCCCCGCGGCGCAGCGCCGTGAAACGCATCACCACCTATGCGCTGTCCGCCGCCGCCTCGCTCTCGGCGGTCGCGCTGGTCGGTTGGGTCGCTTTCTTCAACAATCCGACGGCACCCCGTCCCGAGATCGCCAAGGCCCCCGCACCTCCCCCTCCTGTAACCGCTCCTTCCCCGCGTTTAGCCAGTGTTCCGAGTGACGGGAAAATGAACGAGTACCTGATCGCGCACCAGGAGTTCTCGCCCAGCACCGCGCTCCAGGGCGTCGCCCCGTACATTCGCAGCGTGTCGGAGACGCAAACGGCGAAGGGGCGCTAGTGCCGTTTCGATCTGGAAGCCATCTGCCGCGTATGGCCGGGGCGCATTGCGGGGCGCAAGACGCCGCACGATCGTTGTCACCGGGCGCGAGCCGCGCTCGCGCGAGGGCAATCTGGCCCATCGTCCTGCTCGGGCTCTCGGCGCCGGCGCTTGCCGGCGGGATGGACGACGCGCAGGAGGGTCTTGCGTGGCTCACGAAAATGGCGAGCGCCTCGCGCCGCCTGAACTACACCGGCGTGTTCGTCTATCAGCACGGCGCCACGATAGAGACCTCCCGCATCGCGCACTACGTGAACAGCGCCGGCGGCGAATTCGAGAAGCTCGAAACGCTCGACGGGCCCGCGCGGGAGGTGATCCGCACCAACGACCAGGTCACGCGCTACCTGCCGAACATCAAGACCGTCACCATCGAGAAGCGCAGCGCGCGCCGTTTCCCGGCGCTGTTGCCCGAGCGCTTGACCAACGGCGTCGCGGACAACTACTCGGTGCGCAAGGCGGGCGTCGATCGCGTGGCAGGGTACGAGTGCCAGGTGGTGCTGCTCGAGCCCAGGGACGAGCTGCGCTATGGCCACCAGTTCTGCGCCGAGGTCGGTTCGGGCCTGCCGCTGCGCGCGCGCACGCTGAACGAAAAGAACGAGGCACTCGAGTCGTTCGCTTTCACCGAGCTCAGGATCGGCGGCAGCTTCAACCGCGACAAGGTCAAGTCGCGCTACGCCGCGAGCAGCAAGCACTGGAAGGTCGACCGCTCGGCGTTGCCGGTTGAGGAAACATCCGCCGAGACAGGCTGGGTCGTGGCAAACCGGCCCGCGGGATTCAAGAAGATAACCGAGCTCAAGCGCTCGATCGCCGGCCGGGCCGCAGCGGTGTCGCACATCGTCTTTTCCGACGGCCTTGCGGCGGTGTCGGTCTTCATCGAGCCGCTGCCCAAGGCGCCGGTGGGGGAGAACCTGTGGCACCAGGGCGCGGTGAACATCTACATGCGTCCGGTCGCGGACTACCTGGTGACCGTCCTGGGCGAGGCACCCGCCGCCACCGTGATGCACATCGCGAATTCGCTCGAGTTCCGGGGCGCGGCCCGCTGATGCCTCTGTCCGTGCCTTGATACAAGACTTTCGACGACAACTCCCGCAGCAACGAGGTTGGTACATGCTCAAGCGTTTTCTCCTTCCACTGCTTTTCATCGCGCCGCTCGCCGCGGCCGCCCAGCTTCCCGACTTCACCGAGCTCGTGGAGAAGCAGGGGCCGGCGGTCGTGAACATCAGCACGACCCAGTCGGTGCGCAATCCCCTCCTGCCGCAGATCCCCAACCTGCCGGAAGACGACCCGTTCTACGAGTTCTTCCGGCGCTTCATGCCCGGCCCGGGCCCGCGCGAGTTCCAGTCGCAGTCGCTCGGCTCCGGCTTCATCGTCAGCGCCGACGGCTACATCCTCACCAACGCCCACGTGGTCCAGGCGGCGGACGAGATCACCGTCAAGTTGAATGACAAGCGCGAGTTCAAGGCGAGGGTGATCGGCGCCGACCGCCGCACCGACGTCGCCCTCATCAAGGTCGAGGCCTCGGGCCTGCCCGCGGTGCGCTTCGGCGATCCCAACAAGCTCAAGGTGGGCGAGTGGGTCGTCGCGATCGGCTCGCCCTTCGGTTTCGAGAACACCGTGACCGCCGGCATCGTGAGCGCCAAGGGCCGCTCGCTCCCGCAGGAGAACTACGTGCCGTTCATCCAGACCGACGTGGCGGTGAACCCGGGCAATTCCGGGGGGCCGCTCTTCAACCTGAAGGGCGAGGTGGTCGGCGTCAATTCCCAGATCTACAGCCGCACCGGCGGCTTCATGGGGCTGTCCTTCGCCATCCCGATCGATGTCGCCAATGACATCGCGCAGCAACTGCGCACTGCGGGCAAGGTCACGCGCGGGCGCATCGGCGTGGTCATCCAGCCGCTCAGCAAGGAACTGGTCGAATCCTTCGGCCTTTCCAGGGCGCAGGGCGCGCTCGTCAACTCGGTGGAGAAGGGGGGGCCGGCGGACAAGGCGGGCATCGAGCCGGGCGATGTCATCCTGCGCTTCGACGGCAAGGTCGTGAACTCCTCCGAGGACCTGCCGCGCATCGTCGGCATGACCAAGCCGGGGAGCCGCGTCCCCGTCCAGATCTGGCGCAACAAGGCCGCGCGCGACCTGCAGGTGACGGTGGCGGAGATGCCCGATGAGCGGGCGACGCGCCAGGCGCGGCGCGGCGGCAAGCCGCCGGCCGCGGCGCCGAGCCAGTACGGCCTCGCGCTGTCCGACCTGAGCGAGACGCAGCGCGCCGAGCTGAAGCTCAACGGCGGCGTGCTGGTCGAGAACGTGCAGGGTGCCGCGGCGCGCGCCGGCGTGCGGCGCGGCGACGTGATCGTCGCGATCAACAACCAGGACGTCAAATCCGTCGAGCAGTTCAACCAGGTGATGGGGCAGTTCGACAAGGGCCGCATCGTGGCGCTGCTCGTGCGGCGCGGGTCGAACGCGCTTTACATCCCGTTCCGCATTGAAGCCGGCTAGCATTCCCACGCTCACGGTCTACAGCCGCAACGATTGCCGCCTCTGCGACGAGATGATCGCGGCGTTGCGTGAATTGCAGCGCCGTGTTCGCTTCGAGCTGGCGGTGGTGGACGTCGACGCCGACCCGGCCCTGGAACGGCGTTACGGGGCAACGATTCCCGTGCTCGCGCACGGCGGGCACGAGCTGTGCCACTACGCTCTCGACCCCGCGGCCGTGACTGCGTACCTCTCGAAATTCCGATAAAATACGCGGGTTTGAGTGACGGCAAGGGCACCGGAATCCGGCCACTGCGGGTTTCGTGCCCTTTTCTATGCAGCGCATCCGGAACTTCTCCATCATCGCCCACATCGACCACGGCAAGTCGACGCTCGCGGACCGTTTCATCCAGTTATGCGGGGGCTTGTCCGAGCGCGAGATGGGGGAGCAGGTGCTCGATTCCATGGATCTCGAGCGCGAGCGCGGCATCACCATCAAGGCGCAGACCGCCGCCCTCGAGTATCGCGCGCGGGATGGCGGGACCTACCTCCTCAACCTGATCGACACCCCGGGCCACGTCGACTTCTCGTACGAAGTCTCGCGCTCGCTCGCCGCGTGCGAGGGCGCGCTGCTCGTCGTGGACGCCTCGCAGGGCGTGGAAGCCCAGACCGTGGCCAACTGCTACAGCGCCATCGAGCAGGGCGTGGAGGTGGTCCCGGTGCTCAACAAGACGGACCTCACCCAGGCCGACCCCGAGCGCGTGATCGCCGAGATCGAGGACATCATCGGCATCCCCGCCGGGGACGCGCTGCGCGTGAGCGCGAAGACTGGGGAGGGCGTCGCCGACATCCTGGAAGCCGTGATCCGGCGCATTCCGCCGCCCAGGGGGGACCCGGGCGCGCCGCTCAAGGCGCTCATCATCGACTCCTGGTTCGACAACTACGTCGGCGTGGTGATGCTGGTGAGGGTCGTGGACGGGGAGTTGAAGCCGAAGGACCGCATCCTGCTGATGTCCACCGGCGCCGCCTATCCGTGCGAGCAGGTCGGCGTGTTCACGCCGAAGGCGAGACCCAGGAGCGCGCTCGCCGCCGGCCAAGTGGGATACGTCACGGCCGGCATCAAGGAGCTCAAGGCCGCGCGGGTCGGCGACACGATCACGCTCGCCGGCCTGCCCGCCGCCGCGGCGCTGCCCGGCTTCAAGGAAATCAAGCCGCAGGTGTTCGCGGGGCTCTACCCGGTGGACGCCGGCGACTATGCCGCGCTCCGCGACGCGCTCGAGAAACTGCACCTCAACGATTCGTCGCTGCGCTACGAGCCCGAATCCTCGCAGGCGCTCGGTTTCGGCTTTCGCTGCGGCTTTCTCGGCCTGCTGCACCTCGACATCGTCCAGGAGCGGCTCGAGCGCGAGTACGGCATGAATCTCATCACGACCGCCCCCACCGTGGTCTACCAGGTCGCGCTGCGCGACGGCTCGATCGTGGAGGTCGACAATCCGTCGAAGCTGCCCGAAGCGGCGAAAATCGCGGAGGTCCGCGAGCCGATCATCACGGCCTCCATCCTGGTGCCGCACGACTACGTGGGACCGGTGATCACGCTCTGCAACCAGAAGCGCGGGACGCAGCGCAACCTGCAGTACGTGGGCCGGCAGGCGATGCTCACCTACGAGTTGCCGCTCGCCGAAGTGGTGATGGATTTCTTCGACCGGCTGAAGTCGGTCTCGCGCGGCTACGCCTCGCTCGACTACGATTTCCTCGAGTACCGCGCGGGTGATCTTGCCCGGCTCGATATCCTCATCAACGGCGAGCGCGTGGACGCGCTCTCGCTTATCATACACCGCGCGGACGCCCAGCACCGCGGGCGCCAGCTCGCGGTCAAGATGCGCGAGCTCATCCCGCGGCAGATGTTCGACGTCGCGGTGCAGGCGGCGATCGGCTCGCACATCATCGCGCGCGAGACGGTCAAGGCGCTGCGCAAGAACGTGCTGGCCAAGTGCTACGGCGGCGACATCACGCGCAAGAAGAAGCTGCTGGAAAAACAGAAGGCGGGAAAGAAGCGCATGAAGCAGGTGGGCAGCGTGGAGATCCCCCAGGAAGCCTTTCTCGCGGTCCTGCAGGTGGAAAAATGAACTTCGCGCTCATTCTCTTCCTGCTGCTCGTCGCGACCGGGACCGTCTGGCTCGCCGATCATTACTGGCTGCGCAAGCGGCGCGCGCCCGAGCGGGCCGAGCCATGGTGGGTGGAGTACCCGAAGAGCTTCTTCCCGGTGATCCTCGTCGTGTTCCTGCTGCGCTCGTTTCTCGTCGAGCCGTTCAAGATCCCGTCGGGCTCGATGCTGCCCACGCTGCTGGTCGGCGACTTCATCCTCGTGAACAAGTTCACCTACGGGATACGGCTGCCGATCATCAACCGCAAGGTGGCGGAGGTCAATGCCCCGCGCCGCGGCGAAGTGATGGTTTTCCGATACCCGGAAAATCCCTCGCTCGACTACATCAAGCGCATTGTCGGCGTTCCCGGAGACCGGATCCTCTACCGCAACAAGCGCCTGTGGGTGAACGGCGAGGAAGCCAAGGCGGCGCCGGCCGGCGAATACAATTACATCGAGTCGGGGCTGAGCTTCGTCGCGGCGCTGCGCTTCGACGAGACGTTGGGCGAGACCAGGCACGCGATCCTGGTGCAGCCGGAAATCCCGAGCGTGCATCTCTCGGGCGTGCGGATGTTTCCTTTCCGGGAGAATTGCGCCTACAATGACGCGGGCTTCAGCTGCACCGTCCCCGCGGGCCATTACTTCCTGATGGGCGACAACCGTGACAGCAGCAGCGACAGCCGCTACTGGGGATTCGTGCCCGAGGAAAACATCGTCGGCAAGGCTTTCATGATCTGGTGGAATTTCGACGATCTCCGGAGGATCGGGCAGTTGATCAAGTGAAGGGGCCAATCATGCAGAAGCAAAGAGGCATCACGTTGTCGGGATTCCTGCTGTGGTCGATCGTGCTGATCATCGGCCTGCTGTTGGGATTCAAGCTGGGCCCGGCATACGTGGAGTACTACGCGATCCAGGGCCAGCTGAAGGCGATCGCCAGCGATCCCGAGGTGCGCAGCGGCGCGAGGATCACCATCGAGTCGGCGTTCGTGCGGCGCGCCGTGATGGAGAACATTCGCGCGATCGGCCCCGGCGACCTGAAGATCGAGAAAGACGGCAACGAGGTGATCATCAGCGCCGAGTACTCCGTGCGCGTTCCGCTGGTCGGCAATCTCGCCGCCTGCATGGACTTCGCCCCGAGCTCCCGGGGCCGGTAGGAGGGCCGGTCTTCCGCGTAATGGACCTCGAGGTTTCGGTCTCCGGGTCGGCTATCGCTTCCAGGACCCCGAGCTGCTGCGCCGGGCGCTGACCCACCGCAGCTACAGCGCGGCGCATAACGAGCGCCTGGAGTTTCTGGGCGACAGCGTGGTGAACTGCGCCATCGCCCTGGAGCTGTATCACAAGTTTCCCCGGCTCACGGAAGGCGAGCTCTCGCGGCTGCGCGCGAACCTGGTGAACCAGCAGTCGCTGGCCGCCATCGCCCAGCGTTTCGCGTTCGGCGAGGAGCTTCGGCTGGGCGAGGGCGAGGTGAGGAGCGGGGGAGCGCGGCGCCCCTCGATCCTCGCCGACGCGGTGGAAGCCGTGGTCGGCGCAGCGTTCCTCGACGGCGGTTTCGGGGCGGCGCGCCAGGTGGTCGGCACGCTGTTCGGAGCCGCGCTCGAGGGCATCGATCTCACCACCTCGACCAAGGATCCCAAGACCCTGCTGCAGGAGTACCTGCAGGCACGCAAGATCGCGCTGCCCCAGTACGCGGTGGTGGCGACGCGCGGCGAGGCGCACGAACAGCAGTTCGAGGTCGAGTGCGTGATCCCGGAGCTCAGGATCCGGTCGCTCGGCGCGGGCGCGAGCCGGCGAGCCGCCGAGCAGGAAGCCGCGCGCGAGGCCTATGAGCTTGCGACCCGGGCCTGACGCCGACCCGGCGCATCGCGCCGGCCACGTCGCGATCATCGGCCGTCCCAACGTCGGCAAGTCGACCCTCCTTAACCGCCTGGTCGGCTGCAAGCTGAGCATCACCTCGCGCAAGCCGCAGACCACCCGCCAGCGCGTGACCGGCATCGTCACGCGGCCCGATGCGCAGGTCGCCTTCGTCGATACCCCCGGCTACCAGACCGGGCACCCCTCGGCGTTGAGCCGCGCGATGAGCCGCGCCGCGGCGGCGAGCCTGCAGGAGGTGGACGCGGTGATATGGGTCGTGGAAGCCCTGCGCTGCGACGCGCGCGACCGCGCCATAGAGAAGCTGCTACCGCGCCGGGTCCCGGTAGTGCTCGCCATCAACAAGATCGACCGCCTGCGGGACAAGAAGCCGTTGCTGCCCTTCATCGAACGGCTCGCGCGGGAGCACGACTTCGCCGCGGTCGTGCCGGTGTCGGCCGCGAGGGGCACCCAGGTCGGCGCGCTGCTCGAGGCGGTCGCCGCGCTGCTGCCGGAAGGCCCGGCGCTGTACGGCGAGGACGAGATCACGACCGCGAGCGAGCGCTTTCTCGCCGCCGAGCTGCTGCGCGAGAAGCTCATCCGGCTGCTGGGAGAGGAGCTGCCCTACGCGACGGCGGTCGAGATCGAGCGCTTCAAGATGGTGGGCAGCGTGCGCCATATTGGCGCCGTGATCCTGGTGGACAAGGCCGGCCAGAAGGCGATCGTGATCGGACGCAAGGGCGAGAAGCTGAAGGCGGTGGCGACCCAGGCGCGCCAGGACATGGAGCGGCTGTTCGGTGGCCGCGTGTTCCTGGAGGTATGGGTCAAAGTGCGGCGCGGCTGGGCGGCGGACGAGGCGGCCCTGCGGCGGCTGGGATACGAGTCCTGAGCGATGAATGCGGAGTGCAGAATGATGAGTGGAAAAAAACCGCCGCCCCCCGCGCCTCATTCATCATTCATCATTCATCATTCATCGTTTGAGGCGCCGGGGACGATGGCGATCGTCGCCGACCGGCAGCGACAAGATGCGCAGCCGGCATTCGTGCTGCACAGCTATCCGTTCCGCGAAACGAGCCTGGTGGTGGAGGCGTTCAGCCGCAACCACGGGCGCATCGCGCTGGTGGCGCGCGGGGCGCGGCGGCCGCGGTCATCGTTGCGAGGGGTCTTGCTCTCGTTTCAGCCCTTGCTCCTGTCCTGGACGGGGAAAGGGGAGCTGCGCACGCTCGTCCGCGCCGAGTGGCATGGCGCGCATGGCGCGCTCAAGGGTCGCGCGCTGATCTGCGGCTTCTATCTCAACGAGCTCCTGTTGAAGCTGCTGGCGCGGGACGATCCGCACGATCGGTTGTTCGACGCATACCGGGAAACGCTCGCGGCGCTCGCTGGCGCCGCGGACCAGGAAGCGATCCTGAGGCGTTTCGAGATCCGGCTGCTGCGCGAGCTGGGCTACGCCGTGACGCTCGATCGCGAGGCCGAAACCGGCGAGCCCATCGCGCCGCGCGGGCGCTATGTGTACGTCGTCGAGCGCGGGCCCGTCGCCGCCGGGGCCGCCCGGAAGGGCGTAGAATTGTCGGGCCAGACGCTGCTCGACATGCAGTCGGGCAACTTCGCGAGCGCCCTGACGCAACAGGAGAGCAAAGCGCTCATGCGCGCGCTGCTCAACCACTGCCTCGGAAACCAGGTTCTGCACACGCGGCAACTCATGCGTGATCTCCAGGAGCTATGATCCAGCAGCCTGTCGGACTTAGGCCCCGACAGGCTGCTAGAGCAAAACCGCCTGCGGATTTCGGATGAAGGTGAGCGTAACGATCGCCGCAGGCCTGCAAGGGTACATGAGAATAGGGCCGAGATGAGGTTTTCATTGATTCCCCCCGTCTTTGTGCAGGCGGTTTTGCCTCAGGAGTTTGCCGGGGCTAAATCCGGCAAACTCCTCGGCGTCAACATCGATCACGTCGCGACGCTGCGGCAGGCCCGGGGCACGCCTTACCCGAGCCCGGTCGAGGCCGCGCTCATCGCGGAGGGCGCGGGCGCCGACTACATCACGCTGCACCTGCGCGAAGACCGCCGCCACATCCAGGACCAGGATGTCGAGAGGCTGCGCGCGTTGTTGAGGACCCACATGAACCTGGAAGCCGCCGTGACCGCGGAGATGATCGAGTTCGCGCGTCGCGTGCGGCCGCAGGACGTGTGCCTGGTGCCCGAGCGGCGCGAGGAGCTCACGACCGAGGGCGGTCTCGACGTGGCCGGCAACTTCGCCCGGGTGAAGCAGGCGTGCCGCGATCTCGCGCAGGCCGGAATCCGTGTCTCGCTCTTCATCGACGCCGACACCGCGCAGATCGACGCCGCGCGCGAGGCGGGCGCCCCCGTGATCGAGCTGCACACGGGGCGCTACGCGGACGCCCGGGATCCGCAGCGGGCGGCGCGCGAGCTCGACACGATTCGCGCCGCCGCCGCCTACGCCGCCGGCGCGGGCCTTTACGTCAACGCCGGGCACGGCTTGAATTACGAGAACGTCCAGCCGGTGGCGGCGATAGCGCAGATCCGGGAGCTCAACATCGGGCATGCTATCGTGGCGCACGCGGTTTTCGTGGGGATGGGCGAGGCCGTGCGCGAAATGAAGAGGCTCATCGACTCGGCCCGATGATCTACGGCATCGGCATAGACCTTGTCGAGCCCGGGCGCGTCGCGCGCCTCCTCGACAAGTACGGCGAGCGCTTCGCGCGGCGCGTGTTGACGCCGCTCGAATGGCCGGCCTATCTCAAGACCACCCGCCCGGTGCTGTTCCTCGCCAACCGCTTCGCCGCGAAAGAGGCGTTTTCGAAAGCGATGGGCACGGGCTTCCGCTATCCGGTGACGCTGCAGTGCATCAGCGTGGTGCAAAACCGGGCGGGCAAACCGGGGCTCGAATTCCACCCCAACCTCGCGGCGCTGGTGAGGAGCCGGGGCATCGTGGGGCATCATCTGACGATCAGCGACGAGGCGGTGCTCGCCTGCGCCTGCGTCGTGCTCGAGGCGGAAGCCTGAAATGAGCGCGAAGAGCATGCACCTCGGCCCGGTCATGGTCGATCTCGCCGGCCCCGAAATCGGGACGGAGGACCGCCGGCGGCTCATGCATCCGCTAACGGGTGGAGTGATCCTGTTCTCGCGCAATTACGCCGGCCCGGAGCAACTCGCGCGCCTCACGGGTGAAATCCATGCCCTGCGCAACCCGCCGCTCGTGATCGCCGTCGACCACGAAGGCGGGCGGGTGCAGCGCTTTCGCGACGGCTTCACCATCATTCCCTGCATGCGCGAGCTCGGCCGCGCCTGGGACGCCAGCCCGCAGCGCGCGCGGCAGCTCGCGCAGTCGGTCGGTTTCGTCCTCGCCGCGGAGTTGCGCGCGCACGGGGTGGATCTCAGCTTTGCGCCGGTGCTCGATGTGGATTACGGCGCGAGCGGCGTCATCGGCGACCGCGCGTTTCATTCGGATCCGCGGGCCATTTCGGAGCTGGCTCGCGCCCTGCTGCTGGGGTTCAAGCAGGCCGGGATGAGCGGGGTCGGCAAGCATTTTCCCGGCCATGGCCACGTCCGTGCCGATTCCCATCTCGAGGTGCCGGTGGACGAGCGGAGCTACGCCGAGATCGAGGCAAACGACCTGGTGCCGTTCCGGCGGCTGATCGCTGCCGGTCTCGGCGGCATCATGCCCGCGCACGTCATCTACCCGCAGGTGGACGGCCGTCCCGCGGGCTTTTCGCCGGTGTGGCTGAAGCAGGTGCTGCGCGGCGAGCTCGGCTTCGACGGCGTCGTGTTCAGCGACGACCTCTCGATGGAAGGAGCCAGCACGGCCGGCGGAGTGACCGAGCGCGCGCAGGCAGCGCTCGGCGCCGGCTGCGACATGGTCCTGATCTGCAAGAATCCGCAGGCCGTGGACGAGCTCTACGCAGGATTCAGTTACGCGATGCCGGCGGTAAGCCTGGCACGGCTCGCGCGCATGCATGGCAGGGTCCACGCCGAGAACATGGTGAAGCTGCGCGAAGATGCCCGCTATGCCCAGGCGCTGCACGCGATGGCGGGCATCGGCACGCGCGACGGGGACTTGCCGCTGAGCTGAGGAAATTCCGCCCCCCCGTCCGGAATCTCCTTACCTGAAGACTCCGGGAGCGGACTGGATACTGCCGGCCTCCGCACCGAGGGCGAGCTCCGTCGGCCGCCGCCGCTTCCCAAATCTTCCTGATGACAGCCTATGGGCTTGCCCCACAGGCTGTCATGCGCGCTCGATGTACTCGCCGCTCTCCGTATCGACCCTGATGCGCTCGCCGTTCGCGACGAACTGGGGCACCATGACGGTGAGCCCGGTCTCGGTTTTCGCGGGCTTGAACGAGCCGGTCGCGGTCGCGCCCTTCAGCATGGGCTCGGTTTCGACGACGGCAAGCGTCACGCTCGGCGGGAGCTGGACCCCGATCGGCCGGTTGCTGTGAAAGTTGACCTGCACGTCGATGTTGGGGATGAGATAGCCCGCCTGTCCCTCGAGGAACTCGGAGGGCAGGGCGAGCTGCTCGAAGGACTCCCTGTCCATGAAAACGTAGTTGTCGCCATCGCGATAGAGGTATTGCATGTCGCGCTGCTCGACGAACGCGCGCTCCACCTTGTCCTCGGTGCGAATGCGCTCGTTTCGCTTGGTGCCCGACTCGATGTCCTTCATCTCGACCTGCATGAAGGCCCCGCCGCGGCCGCCGACGTGCACGTGGTAGCTCTTCAACACGCGCCACACCCGCTTGTCCCACTCGATCAGGTTGCCGGCGCGAATTTCGGTTGCCAGGACTTTTGCCATTCCGGTAGCTTCTCAAAAAGCGCGTAATTCTACATCAAGTGAGCTTCTCCGAGTCTTGCCGCCGCTGCCCGCGCCTTGCGCGCCACCTCGATCGCGTGCGCAGGGGCCATCCCGGCTATCATGCGCGCCCGGTCGCGCCCTTCGGCGTGGCGCGGGCGCGGCTGCTCATCGTGGGGCTTGCCCCCGGGCTGCACGGCGCGAACCGCACCGGCCGGCCGTTCACCGGGGACTACGCCGGCATCCTGCTCTACGAGACGCTCCACCGGTTCGGGTTTGCCAGCCGTGCCCAGTCCGTCGATGCGCGCGACGGGCTTCGTCTGCTCGACTGCCGCATCACCAATGCGGTCAAGTGCCTGCCGCCCGGGAACCGGCCGTCGGCCGAAGAGGTCCGGCGGTGCAACGGATATCTCGCGGAAGAGATCGCCGCGCTGCGACCGGGTGCCGTCATTCTCGCGCTGGGGGCGATCGCGCACGGCGCGGTGCTCATGGCGCTCGGCGAGAGACGAGCGGCCCATCCGTTCCGGCACGGCGCGCACCATGCGCTGCCGCGCGGGCTGGCGCTTTTCGATAGCTACCACCCCAGCCGGTATAATACGCAGACGAAACGCCTCACCCCGGGCATGTTCCGGGAGATTTTTGTCGCCGTCCGGGACCACCTTTCACGCCGGCAAGCTGTCCGCTGATGGCTGACAGCTCGACGTCCATGGTCGCATTCGATCCCGCCCCAGCCGTCGCCGGCCTGCCGCACTCGCCAGGCGTCTACCGCATGCTGAATGCGGCGGGCGAAGTGCTGTACGTCGGCAAGGCCCTCGACCTGAGGAAGCGGGTGGCCTCCTACTTCCAGAAGACTTCGGGACAGTCGCCGCGCATCCAGGCCATGCTCTCCCAGGTGGCGCGCGTGGAAACCACCGTGACGCGCTCGGAGGCCGAGGCGCTGCTGCTCGAGAACAACTTAATAAAGACTTTAACTCCGCGATACAACATATTGTTTCGCGACGATAAATCCTATCCGTACCTGGTCGTGAGCGGGCACCGGTTTCCACGCCTCGGGTTCCACCGTGGCCCCCTCGACAAGCCGCACCGCTACTTCGGACCGTTTCCCGATGCCGGCGCCGTGCGCGAGAGCATCCAGCTGTTGCAGAAGGTGTTCCGCATCCGCACCTGCGAGGACACCGTGTTCACCAATCGTTCGCGTCCCTGCCTGCTGCACCAGTTGCGGCGGTGCACGGGGCCCTGCGTGGGCCTCGTGAGCGAAGCCGACTACGCGGAGGACGTGCGCAGCGCCGAGCTCTTCCTGACCGGCAAGGAGGACGAGGTGGTCGAGCGCCTGGAAGCGCGGATGAGCGCGGCCGCCAGCCACCTGCGGTACGAAGAGGCCGCCCTCTACCGGGACCAGATCGCGGCGTTGCGCAGGGTGCGCGAGAAGCAGTTCGTGAGCGGAGAGGGCAAGGACACCGATGTCATCGCGTTCGGGCGCGCCGGCGGCGTCACCTGCGTGAACCTGGCGATGATACGCGGCGGACGCCATCTGGGCGACAAGAACTTCTTTCCGCGCAACGCCGACGACTCCGATCCGGAAACCGTGATCGAGGCGTTCATGCTGCAACACTACCTGCAGCACGGCGTCCCGCCGCACATCGTGGTCGGCGCCGGGATCGATGCGGGGCCGCTCGAGGGCCTCCTCTCCGAACGGGCCGGCCGCGAGGTGCGGATCAGCGCGCGGCCGGCCGGCGCCCGCAGGGCCTGGCTCGAGATGGCACGGCGCAACGCGCAGCTCGGCGCCGAGCAGGCGCTTGGCCTCCAAGCGACCCAGGAAGCGCGGCTCACCGCGCTGCAGCAGGCCCTCGAGCTGCCGGAGACCGTCCAGCGCATCGAATGCTTCGACGTGAGCCACACCCTGGGTGAAGCGACGGTGGCCTCATGCGTGGTGTACGACAGGTCGGGCATGCAGAAGGGCGACTACCGGCGCTACAACATACAGGTCAGAACGGACGATAGATCGCCGTCTGACCTCGGCGCGGTGGAACGGACGCGGGGCACCGCTCAACGCGCCGCGATAACGCCGGGCGACGATTACGCGGCGCTGCACGAGGTCCTCTCGCGCCGCTTCCGGAGGATCGTCGCGGGCGAGGGCAGGGTGCCCGATCTCGTGCTGATCGACGGGGGCAAGGGACAGCTCGCCGTAGCCGAGGAAGTTTTCGCGGAGCTGGGCCTGAACGATGTCGCGCTCGCGGCCGTGGCGAAAGGCGAGGAACGCAAGCCGGGGCTCGAGCGGCTCATCACGCCGCGGCACGCCGCGCCCATCGTCCTCGGCAAGGAGCACCCGGCCTTGCACCTCATCCAGCAGATCCGGGATGAAGCGCACCGCTTCGCCATCCAGGGCCACCGGGCACGCCGGGGCAAGGCGCGCACCGGCTCGACCCTCGAGAGCATCGCGGGCATCGGCGCCAAGCGGCGGCAGCGGCTGCTCGCGCGGTTCGGCGGCCTCCGCGGCCTGCTCTCCGCGAGCGTCGACGAGCTCGCGCAGGTCGACGGAATCAGCCGCACCCTGGCCGAAAAGATCTATCATGAGCTGCATTGATCGCGGCGGGCGCCATGCCCTTTAACGTTCCCAATCTGCTCACGTGGCTGCGGATCATCCTGATCCCGCTGTTCGTCGGCATCTTCTATTTCGAGAAGAGCTGGGTCTCCGCGCCCAACCAGAACCTGGTGGCAACCATCCTCTTCACGGGCGCGGCGATCACCGACTGGCTCGACGGCTGGCTTGCGCGCCGCTGGAACCAGACCTCCGCTTTCGGGGCCTTCCTCGACCCGGTCGCGGACAAGCTGATGGTCGCGGCGGCTTTGATCATCCTGGTGCAGCTCGAGCGCGTGGACGCGATCATTGCGCTCATCATCATCGGGCGCGAGATCGGGATCTCGGCCCTGCGGGAATGGATGGCGAACATCGGCGCGGGAAAGAGCGTCGCGGTGTCGTTCCTGGGCAAGGTCAAGACCGTCTCGCAGATGGTCGCGATCCCGCTGCTCCTGTATCACGACCGCATCGGCGCTTTTGATACGCAGTGGACCGGCACCCGCCTCATCTGGCTCGCTGCGGGACTCACGCTCTTGTCGATGGCGTACTACCTGAAGGTTGCGCTGCCGCTCGCCTGGAAACGGGCCTAGCAATCTGCCGGAGCACTCGCTCCGACCGACTGATCTGCCTGAGGATTCGTCTTGGCGGATTTGCCTCAGGAATCTCCCCGGTTTTGCCCGGCAGATTCCCAGTTGCCCGCCGAGGGCCGCGTAGCCTATAATTTTCCCCGACGAAACGCGGGAATAGCTCAGTTGGTAGAGCGCAACCTTGCCAAGGTTGAGGTCGCGAGTTCGAGACTCGTTTCCCGCTCCAGGATTCAAGGGAAAGCGAAGCGGGCATGCCTCGCTTCGCTTTCCTTTTTTGGTTTTTCTCGTGTGACGCGGCGGGGTGGCAGAGTGGTCATGCAGCGGCCTGCAAAGCCGTGTACGCCGGTTCGATTCCGACCCCCGCCTCCACTTCTTCTCTCGCTACAGTTTCCCACAGACAAGAACATTTCATCGGATGCCCTCAGAAGCTCGCTGCTAACATGTGCGAGGAAGTCGTGCGACGGGCGAGTGGTGGAATTGGGATACACAAGGCACTTAAAATGCCTCGGCGCAAGCCATGCCGGTTCGAATCCGGCCTCGCCCACCAGTTCTACGAATAGTCGTCCCCGTTCGAAGAAACAGCGGGCCGACTCACTGCTCGCGCAGCGAGCGCTGCATGAATCCCAGGATCGGGTCGAGCAGATACTGCAGCGCGTTGCGCGCGGTGGTCTGGATGAACACCTCCGCCGGCATTCCCGCCTGCAGCTTGAGATCGCCCGCCTTGCGCAGCGCCTCGGGCGAAACGTTCACGTGCACCACGTAATAAGGCGTGTTGCTGCTCTTGTCTACCAGCCGGTCGGCTGAAATGTAGCTCACCTTGCCCTCCACGGTGGGCGTGATGCGCTGGCGGAACGCGGTGAGGCGCACGTCGGCCGCGGCATCGAGGCGGACGAAGCTGATGTCCTCGGGGCGCAGACGCGCCTCCACCAGCAGGAGCGGGTTCTCGGGGACGATGTCGAGGATGGGCTCGCGCGGCGCGATCACCGCGCCCACCGAGGTCACCTTCAGGTCCACGACCTCGCCCGCGATCGGCGCCGTGATGCGCTGCCGCTGCTCGGCGTCCTGCGCCGGGCGCAGGCGCTCGCGCAGCTCGAAGATCGCCGCCGTGGTCTGCCGCAGCTCGTTGGAAGCCTCCTGCTTGAAATTGCTGCGCAGCGTCTCGGCGCGCAGCTCCAGGTCCGAGACCTTCTGCTGGGCGCGCGCCATCTCCGCCGCGCCTTCCGCGCGCCGGGATTCGTACTCCGCGAGGTTGCGCTGGAGCGCCAGCAGCCGCGTCTTGCTCACGAAGCCCTGTTCCGCGAGCGACTGGTTCGCGGCCAGCTCGTCGCGCTGATGCTTGATCGCTTGGTCGTCGGCCTTCATCTGCGCGGCGCGCGCATTGATCTCGTCCCGCGCCTCGCGGGCCTGCGCGCGCAGCAACGCGATCTGGTTCGCGAGCGCTTCGCGCCGCACGCGGAACACCGCCTTCTCGTGCCCCAGGAGCTGCGCCACGCGCGGGTCCGAGCTCCGGTCCCCGAGCTCCGCCGGGAAGCTGATATCGCGGGCCTCCGACTGCTCCGCCGACAGTCGTGCCCCCTTGGCGAGTTCCGCGTGGAGCTGCGTCCGGACGGCTTCATTGCCGGCGTCCACGCGCACGTCCTTGAGCAGGATCAGCGTCTGTCCCGCTTCTACCTTGCTGCCGTCGCGCACCAGGATTTCTCCGACGATGCCGCCTTCCTGGTGCTGGACGGTCTTGCGGTTCATGTCCACCTTGACGAGGCCGGGGCCGATCACCGCGCCCGAGAGCGGCGCAATCGCCACCCACACGCCGATGGCGACCACGAGCAGCACGACGCCCAGGATGCCCGCGCGGATCAGCGGCCAGGGCCGGTCGGCGTGCTCGACGTCGAGCGCGGGGAGGACGAGGTCGCGAATCGCGTTGGACACGGGCTCACACCCTGGGAACGATCTGGCCGGCGATCACGCCGGGGGGCGCCTCCGGGGCGCGCCGCCGGATGGCTGCCAGCACTTCCGCCGGCGGGCCGAACTTCTCGATGACGCCCTCGCGCAGGACGAGAATCCGGTCCATCGCGATCAGGAGCTTGCTGCGATGCGTGACGATGACCAGCGTCACGGCGTCGGCCTTCATCGCGCCGATCGCGTCGATCAGCGCCGCCTCACCCTCGACGTCGAGGTTGGAATTGGGCTCGTCCAGCACCACCAGCCGCGGCTTGCCGTAGAGCGCGCGGGCGAGGGCGACGCGCTGGCGCTGGCCGGCCGAGAGAATCGCTCCGCCTTCGCCGATCTGGGTGTCATACCCCTGCGGCAGATGGAGGATCATTTCATGCACGCGGGCCCGCCGCGCCGCGTCGATCACCGCTTCGGAATCAACTTCGCCCATGCGCGCGATGTTCTGACTCACCGTGCCGGCGAACAGCTCGACATCTTGCGGCAGGTAGCCGACGTACGGTCCCAGGCGCGCGCGCGGCCACGCGGCGATGTCGGCCCGGTCCAGGCGCACCGTGCCGATCATCGGTTTCCAGAGCCCCACGATCAGGCGCGCCAGCGTGGATTTGCCCGCCGCGCTGGGCCCGACGATCGCAAGTGCTTCGCCCGCCTCGAGCTCGAAGGACACCTGCTTGATCACGGGACGCTCCTGGCCGCGAAAGCCGAAGACCACGCGTTCCACCGCCAGCGCGCCCTCGGGCGCCGGCAGCTCGGTGAGGCCTCCATCCTGCGGCTCGGAACCGAGCATCTCATCGAGCCGGGTATAGGCGCTGCGCGCGTCCACGAGCCCCTTCCAGCCCGCGATTGCGTTCTCCACCGGCGCAAGTGCCCGCCCGAGCAATATGGTGGCGGCGATCATCACGCCCGAGGTGGCCTGCTGCTCGATGACGAGCCAGGCGCCCATTGCGAGCATCGCCACCTGCAAGAACTGGCGCAGGAAGCGCGTCGTGCTGGTGAGGACGCTCGCCGCGCGGCTCGCCTGCAACTGGTTCTCCAGCCCTTTGCGGCTCAGGCTTTCCCAACCGCGCGCCAGGCCGTCCACCATCCCGAGCGCGCGCGCGACTTCGGCATTGACGAGACTTTGCTCGGCGAAGCGTCCCGCTTTCCGCGAATCGAGCTGCATCGCTTCGAGCGGCCGGCGCGAGAGCTTCTCGTTGATGATGGCGAGCGCGAACAGCAGCAGCGCGCCGGCAAGCGCCACCATCCCCAGCAACGGGTGGAACAGGAGGATGATCAGCACATAGACCGGCACCCAGGGCGCATCGAACAGGGCGAGGATGCCGGGGCCAGTCAGGAATGCGCGCAACGCGTTGAGGTCGCGCAGCCCGTGCAGCGCCTCGCCGCTGCCCGGTGCGGCGCTGCGGCGAATCATTTCGGTCAACACCCGGGGACCCAGCCATTTCTCGAGCGCGACTGCCGCGGCTGTCAGCAGCCGCGAGCGAATGACGTCCAGATACGCCATGAACAGCAGCGCGCCCACCGACAGCACCAGCAGCATCACCAGCGTTTCCATGCTCCGGCTGGTGATCACCCGGTCGAAGATCTGCAGCATGAAAAGCGCCGGCACCAGCAGCAGCAGGTTGAGCACCAGGCTGAACGCCGCCGCGGAGACGAAGTACGGCCGGAAACGCGACGCGAACGCGTGCAGGGACGGGCTCGAAGGCGGGTCAGCGCGCGCCATCAATTGTCCAGTTCTCTCAAGGTCGCTTCAGCACAAGCTCGGGACCATTACTCGTGCGAATCCACTATATGATAATGCAATAAGCCTCGGCGCCGGAAGGGAAAAAGGACACAGAGCATGGACCGGCTCGATAGCCACCGCGAGATCGCCGAGCAGGTGATCCGGAGCGGAAAGGCCTATTACTGCTACGCGGCCCAGGAAAAGCTCGAGGCGCTGCGGGCGGGTCCGCCCGCACGTGCATGGGCGTGACCGGCGACCGGTGCTTCAGAGAATGAAGTCGCCAGCGTTGGTTATTGGATCCAGCAGTACGCCGTTAACGGTCGCGAGCGTCACGAACGAATTGCCGCCGCCGTCGCTGTCAACCTGCACGAGCGTGTTAGTACCCGGTCCTGGGTCGTCGATGAACTGCAAATAACCCCCGTCGAATGCGTTCCCAGTCCCGCCTGGTATCCCAAACGTAACCAGCAGGTCGTGCAGATCGAGGTCGTCCGTCCCCGTCTGGAAATCGGTGATGGTATCGCCCGTCGTGCCGCGATCCGAGAGCGCGTTGTAGTCGAAGATGTCGCTGTCGGCGCCGCCGGTGAGCGTGTCGTTTCCAGCGCCGCCGATCAGAACGTCATTGCCCGGGCCGCCTCTGAGCGTATCGTTGCCGCCACGCCCCACGAGCAGATCGTTACCCGTCTCAACAAAAGGAAAGGTATCAAAACCAAGAGTATTGTCCCCATCGTCGCCGAACAGCAGGTCATTCCCACCGGCGCCAAACAACGTATTGCCAATAGTACTCACGATGGCCATGACATCGTCTGTGTTGGTGGTGAAGTCTTGGACGTTAAAGGTCAGGAGCCCATGCGTACCGGTTCCCAGCGCATATCCGTGGAACGAGGCGCCGCCCGCGAACTGGATGTTCTCGATCTGGTCCCCCGCCCCCGTATACTGGCCCAACACGGTCACCTGCTGGCCGTTGTACTGGATCACGAAATCGGTCCCGACTTTCTCGAAGTTGAGCGAGGAAAGCGCCGCACCATTCGCCTCGATGATGATCGTATCGATGCCGCTGCTATCCCTGATGATGTTGTTACCTGCGTTCAGAGCAAAGCTGTAGGTGGAGTTGGGTGTGCCGCCATTCACCTGCGTGACGTTTACTGTCGCCGGCGTGCCCGTCAGCACGCCGTCCGTGGCGGTATAGGTGAACGACCCGCCGGCCAAATCCGTGTCGGTAACTGTGACGAAGCCGTTGGTACCGACACCCGGCGTGTGAACGGCAGTCAGTCCGGTCTCGCCGCCGACGCTCTGCACGTCGATCGCGCTCTTCTCCGGATCGCTATCATTCGCGAGCAACGCCCATTCCGGAACGTTGAATGCGGTCCCGAGCGCGAGGTCCGTGAAGACGTTGTCGTTGCCGGAAACTGGCGGCTCATCGACGTCGGTTACTGTGATGGCCACGGCCTTGGTGGTCTGGTGTACTCCGTCGTTGGCATGCACCACGATGTCGTAGACGTTGTTGCTGCCCGCATCCGCCGGCGCCTCGAAGTCCGGCGAGGCCAGGAACCTCACGTCACCGGTCGTCGCGCCGATGGAGAACAGGCCCGCATCGGCGCCAGTGAGCGAGAAGGCAACCGTGCCCACCGTGTCCGGATCGAAGGCCGCGGCGGTGTAGATCACGTTTGCGGCTGGCGTGTTCTCGGCGATGCTCGCTGCGCCACCCGACGTGAAGGCTGGCGCGACGTCGTTCACGTCGGTGACGTTGACGGTAAACAAGGCCGAGGTGGCGTCGGGCGAGCCCCCGACTGTCGTGTCGTCGGCCGTCACCTGCACCGAGTAGGAGTTCTTGGTCTCGAAGTCGAGGACACCGGCCTTGAGGCGGAGCTCGCTGCCCACGATCTCGAACGACGCCGCGTCGGCGCCCGTCAGCGCCAGGGTTTCGTTGCCCAGTGCATCGTCCACCACCACGATGTCGGCGACCTTCAGGCCTGCCGAAGTGTCCGTGTTCTCATCGACCGCGGTGGTCGTGTTGTCAAAGCTGACCGCCGTCGGCGCCTCGTTCACGTCGGTGACCGTGACCGCGATCGCCTGCGTGTCGAACCCGCCTTGTCCATCGGAAACCTGCACCAGCACGTCGTAGACATTGTTTGGGCCTGCATCGGTCGGGGTTTCAAAATCCGGTGCGAAATTGAACGTCAGCACGCCCGTCGCCCCGACGATGGAGAACTTCGCTTGATCGGCACCGCCCACGATCGAGAAGGTAAGCACCGCCCCGGCGTCCGGATCGATCGCCGTCACGGTCGTCACGGCCGTCGTGTTCTCGGCCACGCTCACCGCCGCTGAGTCACCGCCGCCGTTCGAGGTGATGACCGGTGCATTGCCAACGCCGATGAAATCGTTGACGGTGAGCTTGAGGCCCGACGTGTGCTTCAACTCGATCTTCAGGTCCGCCGCGGCATCGCCGGTGGTGTCGGCGAAGACGAAGGTGCTCGACCCGGAGTTCTGGTACCAGGCCGCGCTGGCCATGGCCGTCTTGTTCCCCCAGGCGAGATCAGTCGGTCCAAGCAGAGCCGAGAGGTCGATTCTGTCCTTGCCCTGGGCGAAATCGGCGATGCGATCCCAGCCGCAGGCGGCCGTCGAATCTGCCGCGGTCAGGAAAACGAATTTATCGTTCCCTGAGCCGCCCGTGAGCCAGTCCGCACCCGCCCCGCCGACAAGCTCATCATCGCCTTTGCCTCCGAAGATGGAGTCCTTGCCGGTGCCACCATCGACAACGTCATTGCCCTTGCCGCCGTCTATCCAGTCGTTGCCGCTGCCGCCATCGACCCAGTCGTTGCCGCTGCCGCCGTGGATGTGATCGTTGCCGGCGCCGCCGAAAATCCTGTCATTACCGGTACCGCCATCGACATAATCATTGCCTTCGCCGCCGAAAATCCAGTCGTTGCCGGCGCCGCCGTAGATCCAGTCGTTGCCGCTGCCGCCATCGATCCAGTCGTTGCCGGCGCCGCCGTAGATCAGGTCGTTCCCGCTCCCGCCGTAGATCGTGTCGTTGCCGCAGCCGCCATCGAGAAAGTCATTGCCCTCGCCGCCGAAGAGCTTGTCGTTGCCGCTGCCGCCGTGGATGTGATCGTTGCCGGCGCCGCCAAAAATCCAGTCATTGCCGGAGCCGCCGTTGATGCGATCGTTGCCGCTGCCGCCGTCGATCCGGTCGTTGCCGCTGCCGCCGTGGATGTGATCGTTTCCGGAGCCGCCGGAAATCCAGTCGTTGCCCGAGCCGCCGAAGAGCTTGTCGTTGCCGCTGCCACCGTGGATGTGATCGTTTCCGGAGCCGCCGAAGATCTTGTCATCGCCTTTGCCGCCGTGGATGTGATCGTTGCCGGCGCCGCCGAAGATCTTGTCGTTGCCGTCGTCGCCCGAGATTTTGTCGTTCCCGCCGCGACCGAAAATGGTGTCATCGCCGCCGCGGCCAAAGATGGTGTCGGCGTGGTTCGTGCCCCACAGCATGTCTTTGCCGTTGCTGCCTTTGATCTTGGCCATGGCCGGTCTAAGTCAGTGAATTTGCGCGTTGATGCCCTTGTCCATGCGGTTTTTCCGGCAACTTCCGTGCCAAGGAGCCGGGGATTCGCGTGGGCTGCGACATTGTGGGTTTAAGCTCTTGAAATCATTGGAAAGATCTGAGGCGGCTGAAGCTGAAGCGTGGGGGCCTCAAAGTGTGCAGTCTTTCAAAGTCGCTAGGCGAGGCGACGAGCGTGTTACGACTTTTCGACAGTGCGCATGAGGGCTCTTGATTTTTCACACGGCGAGACGGGCAGCAACCGCCAGCGCGCCGTTCTTGCGAAAAGCCTTAGCTCCTGCCACACCCAAGGGAGCCGGCTCAAAGACCGCGGCGCCCCCAACATCTTGCGGCTTGCCGCGTGGAAGCACCCGGGTTTTGTGGGAAAGGGCTGGTTTGTGGCATCATTATGCGAAGCAAGCACTTTGGCGTGCTTTTTGCTGTCAGAGAAAGTGTACAGGGCCCGAATTCAGGGCGGGGTAACCGAGGAAAACTGTGATCGTCTTCAATCTTGGCTGCGAGAATCATCATCGCTTCGAGGGCTGGTTCGTCTCGGGCGACGAGTTCGAGCGCCAACTGAAAAGAAAGCTCGTCACCTGCCCGATGTGCGGCAGCGCCGGCGTCGCGCGGCTTCCGCACGCCGCCCACATCAAGAGCGGGACCGCCGAACGGCCTTCGCGTCCGCAGCCCGCGAGCGCCCGGACGCAGCAGTACGCCAACGTCGGCAGCGAGGTGCTCACCAAGCTCGTCGAGCACATCATCGAGAACACCGAGGACGTCGGGGCGGCGTTCCCGGAAGAGGCGCGCAAGATCTACTACCGCGAGGCGCCGGAGCGCACGATCCGCGGGACGGCTTCGCGAGAAGAGGTGGAAGCGCTCACGGAAGAAGGCATCGAAGTGGTCGCGCTCTCCATCCCGGCCCATCGCCTGGGCAAGACCCATTAGGAATCCGGCGGGCCTTGGTCCGCCATATTCGTTTGACGTGGATCAATCGCCGGCCGCGGCGGCATGGTAGTTTTTGCCTGGCGGGCGGTTCACGCCACTCCATGCGGAGGCCTCATGTTCAAGCACATCCTGTTACCCACGGACGGTTCACCGTTTTCCAACAAGGCGGTAAGAAGGGGCATCGAGTTCGCCAGGAAGATCAAGGCGCGCGTGACCGCGATCCACGTCGTTCCCGAGTTCAGGGTGGTCCCCGATGAGAGCTTCGTGCCGCTCAGCCCGACGTTGAAGAAGCGCTTCGAGGATGAGTCGCGCGCGCGGGCGCAGAAGATGCTCGATGCGGTGGCGCGGCAAGCCAGGGCGCACGGCGTGCGCTGCGCGACGGTGAGCGTTGCGAGCGATCTGCCCTATCAGCAGATCATCGCCACCGCGCGCAGCAAGAAGTGCGACCTCATCATGATGGCGTCTCACGGGCGCCGCGGCATCTCGAGCCTGCTGCTCGGCAGTGAAACCGCCAAGGTGCTGACGCATTCCAAGGTGCCGGTGCTAGTGGTGCGCTGAAGCCGCATCGCCCGTTCCCGCCTCCTCGTTCTTATTGCTTCGGCCGGATGCCCTTCTCGGCGAAGTACCTCAACGCGCCGGGGTGAAAGGGAACGCGCGAGGCGCTCGCCATGCTGGAGGAGCTCAAGGGCAGGGCGCTCCTCGAGGCATGGCGAGGCCGGCCGCCCGCAGACCGGGAAGCGCTCGCGCGGCTCATTCGATGCGGATGTTGGCCGCCCGGATGACCTTTCTCCAGCGTTCGTATTCGGCGCGCATGAACTGGCCGAGCTCTTCCGGCGTGGTCGCGCGCGGCTCCGCACCCTGCGAAGCAAAGCGCTGCGCGAGCTCGGGCTCGCCGAGCATTCGGACGAGCTGCGCGTTGAGCCGGGACACGATCTCTTTCGGCGTCGCCGCCGGCGCAAAGAGACCGTACCACGTGACGTAGTCGAAGCCCGGAACCGTCTCGGCGACCGCGGGGATCTCGGGAACCGCGGGCGAACGCCTTGCGCTTCCGACCGCGAGCGCGCGCAGCCGTCCGGCCTTCACCTGCGGCAGCACCGAGGGCATGCTGTTGAACATGAGCGACACGTGGCCCGCGATGATATCGGTGACCGCCGGGGCGGTCCCCTTGTAAGGGATGTGCACCATGTTGATGCCGGCCATGGCCTTCAGCATTTCCATGCCCATGTGGTTGGGGCTGCCTTGGCCGACCGAGGCGTAGTTGATCTCGCCCGGCCTCGCCGTCGCCAGCGCGATGAGCTCCTTCACCGATCTCGCCGGCAGCGACGGATGCGTGATCAGCAGTTGCGGGTTGACGACCACCAGGCTGATGGGAGCAAGGTCGCGCGACGGATTGTAAGGCAGCTTGTCGTTCAACGCCGGATTGACCGAGAGCCCGGAGGAAGTGCCCAGCAGCAAGGTATAGCCGTCCGCAGCCGCGCGTATCGCCGCTTCGGTGCCGATCACGCCGCCGGCGCCGGGACGGTGCTCCACGATGAACTGCTGTCCCCACGCCTCGGCGAATTTCTGGCCGATGGCGCGCGCGACGAAATCGGTCGGCCCCCCGGGCGGGAAGGTCGTGATGATGCGCACCGGCTTGGCGGGATATTGCTGCGCGAGCGAGACCGCGCCCGGTGCGAGGAGCGCGCCCGCCAGGCACGTTACCGCGATTCTCTTCATGGCTCCTCCGCCCTTTCGGATAGGTTACACTAGCGCGTTTCCGAAGAGAACGCAGCGAGGCCCGCATGAAGATGGAAAGCCCCACCGACAAGCTGCTCGCGCGCAAGGACGGCGCAATCGGCTGGATCGTGTTCAACCAGCCGCAAAAGCACAATGCGGTGTCGTACGAGATGTGGCAGGCGCTGCCGGTGGTGCTCGCGCAGTTCGCGCGGGACGAAGAGGTGCGCGTCGTCATCCTCAAAGGGGAGGGCGAGAAGGCGTTCATCTCCGGGGCGGATATTTCGCAGTTCGGCGAGAAGCGCTCGACCATGGAAGCGGTGCTCGAATACAACGCCGCGTCCGATCGCGCCAGCAAGGCGTTGCAGGAATTTCCCAAGCCCACGCTCGCGATGATCCGCGGCTATTGCATCGGGGGCGGAGTGGCGGTGGCGGTCGGCTGCGACGTGCGCATCGCGGCCGACGACACGCGCTACGCGATCCCCGCGGGGAAGCTCGGATTGGGCTACCGCTTCTCCGGCGTGAAGCGCCTGATCGATCTCGTCGGGCCGTCGTTCGCCGCGGAGATTTTCTACACCGCGCGTCAGTTCAGCGCCGCGGAGGCGCTGCAGATGGGGCTGGTGAACCGCGTGGTTCCCGCAGCCGAGCTCGAGCGCCGCACCAGGGATTACGCCGATACCATCACCGCCAACGCGCCGCTGACCCTCGCTTCCATCAAGCGCAGCATCATCGAATGGCACAAGGACCCCGGCGAGCGCGACCTCGGGCTCGCGCAGAAGCTGGTCGACGCGTGCTACCAGAGCGAGGATTACAAGGAAGGGCGCACCGCCTTCATGGAGAAACGCAAACCGGTGTTCAAGGGGCGCTGAAGCCCGCGGCGGGGAGCCGGCAGGGACGCGGATCGCCCGGCGGCGCTCTCACACTGTCGTTCAATGACCTGCGCGCCGGCCGTCGCGGCGGCCGCATTCGATTCGAACAGGGGAGATCATGGGTTTAGACGCAAATCGCTCCGACCTCGTCGTCGGCGTCATCGGCACGGGGGCGATGGGGCGGGGCATCGCGCAGGTCGCCGCGGCCGGCGGCATGCAGGTGCTGATGACCGACGCCCGTCCCGGCGCGGCGCAGGAAGCGCTCGACTTCATCGGGAAGATGTTCGCGCGCGCGGCGGAAAAAGGCTCGATGACGCAGGAGGAGGTGGCCGCGGCGAGGGGCCGCATCCGGATCGTGGGCGGACCCGCTGACATGAAGCCCGCGCACGTGGTGATCGAGGCGATCGTGGAGAATCTCGAGGCGAAGCAGCAGCTCTTCGCCGAGCTCGAAGGCATCGTCGCGCCGGACTGCATCCTCGCGACCAACACGTCCTCGCTCTCGGTCACCGCGATCGCATCGAAATTGAAGACGCCGCAGCGCTTTGCAGGCCTGCATTTCTTCAACCCCGTTCCGCTGATGAGGCTGGTCGAGGTGATCGACGGTCTGCGGACCGAGAACTGGGTCGGCGAAGCGCTGATGGTGCTGGGTAGGCGCATGACGCGCGAGCCCGTGCGGCTGAAGGACGCGCCGGGGTTCCTCGTCAACCAGGTCGGGCGCGGCTTCACGCTCGAGGCGTCGCACCTGGTCTACGAAGGCGTTGCCACCTTCGCGGACGTGGACCGCGTGATGCGCGACGTGGGCGGTTTTCGCATGGGCCCGTTCGAGCTGATGGAGCTGACCGGTCTCGATGTCACGCAGCCCGCCTCCGAGCTCATCTACCACCAGTTTTTCCAGGAGCCGCGCTACCGTCCCAACCTCATCATGCGCAGCCGCTATGAAGCGGGCGTGCTGGGCCGCAAGACCAGGCGCGGCTTCTATGAATACGACGCGGAGATGAAAGCGGTGGTGCCCCCGGAGCCCGCTGCCCCGGCGGCGCGGCCGCAGAGCGTCTGGGTGAGCCCGGCAGAACCGCAGGGCTACGCCGCGCTGGTCGAGCTGCTCAGGAAGCTCGGCGCGCCACTGGAAATCGCCGCCAAGCCCGCCGCCAAGGCGCTGATCCTGGTGACGCCGATCGGGGAAGACGCCACCACCTGCGCGGTGGAGCAGGGGCTCGACGCGAGGCGCACCGTTGCCGTGGACACGCTCTTCCCGATGGCGAAGCGGCGCACCCTCATGGGCACGCCGGTGACCGATGCGGCATACCGCGAGGCGGCGCACGGCCTGCTCGCCTCCGACGGCGTGCCGGTCACGGTGTGCCGCGACAGCCCCGGGTTCATCGCGCAGCGCATCGTAGCGATGATCGTCAACATCGGCTGCTCGATCGCGCAGAGCCGCACCGCGCAGCCCGCCGACATCGACAAGGCGGTGACCCTCGGGTTGAACTACCCGCACGGCCCGTTCCAGTTCGGCGACGTGCTCGGCCCGGAGCGCGTATACAAGGTGCTCTCCGCGATGTATCGTATTTACGGAGATCCGCGCTATCGCGCGAGCATCTGGCTCACGCGGCGCGCCCGGCTGGGCGTGCCGCTCGCCACGCAGGAACCCTGACGTCACGCGCTACCCCGATGCCCTAGAGAGGAACCGTCATGCTCAACGCCTACATTTTCGATGGTCTGCGCACGCCCTTTGGCCGCCACGCCGGCGTGCTCGCCAAGGTCCGCACGGATGACCTGCTCGCCGAGGTGATGAAAGCCGTGATGAAGAAGACCCCGTTCAAGCCCGAGCAGATCGAGGACATTGTCGTCGGCTGCGCCAACCAGTCCGGCGAGGACAGCCGCTGCGTCGCGCGCCATGCGGGGCTGGTCGCCGGACTGCCGATCGAGACCCCGGGCACCGTGCTCCAGCGCAACTGCGCGAGCGGCTTGGGCGCGCTGGTCCATGCCGCCCACGCCGTAACGGCTGGGGAGGGTGAAGTGTTCCTGGTGGGGGGCGTGGAAAGCATGAGCCGCGCGCCGCTCGTGATGAGCCGCTCCGAATCGGCATTCGGCCGCGACGTGAAGCTCTACGACAGCACGATCGGCCCCCGTTTCTCGAACCCCAGGCTCGTGAAGCGCTTCGGCGACGACCAGATGCCGCAGACCGCCGACACCCTCGCGCGTGAATACCAGATCAAGCGGGAAGAAGCCGACAAGTTCGCGCTGCGCTCGCAGCAACGTTATGCCGTCGCCAAGGGCGAGGGATTCTTCGCCGGCGAGATCTCGCCCGTGGAGCTGCCGCCGAACCGCAAGGGTCCGGTTCCGCCGGTGGCCGAGGACGAGCATCCGCGCCCCAACACCGATCTCGAGACGCTCGCCCGGATGAAGCCGCTCTACGAGGGAGGCGTCACGACCGCCGGCAACGCCTCGGGGGTCAACGACGGCGCGGCTGCGCTGATCGTGGGCGGCAAGGGGGCGGGCGAAAAGGCGGGCGCGAGGCCGCTCGCGCGCGTGATCGCAAGCGCGGCGGTCGGCGTGCCACCCCAGATCATGGGCATCGGACCGGTCCCCGCCTCGAAGAAAGCCCTGGCGCGCGCCGGCCTCGAGTTGAAGGACCTGGACGTGATCGAGATCAACGAGGCCTTCGCCGCCCAGGTGCTGGCCTGCCTCAAGGGCCTGGGCGTTGCCTTCGACGACAGCCGCGTGAATCCCAACGGCGGCGCGATCGCCGTGGGCCATCCGCTCGGCGCGTCGGGGGCGCGGCTCGCGCTTACCGCGGCGCGCCAGCTGCAGCGCTCGGGCGGCCGCTACGCGCTTGTGAGTCTCTGCATCGGCGGCGGGCAGGGCATGGCCGCGATCCTCGAACGCGTCTAGAAGGCCGCCGCCAGCACGCCAGGAACGCCGGAATTCCGGGTAACGTCCGCGCAAAGGCACGGAGAGGCGGCACGTCTCCGTGCCTTTTGCCTATCGGGAGATTGCGATGTCTGCTGATTTCTCTTCCGTCACGCTGATCGGCGACAAGTTCCAGTGGGACGATCCGTTCCTGCTCGAGCAGCAGCTCACCGCCGAGGAGCGCATGATGCGCGACGCCGCGCGCGAATACGCGCAGGAAAAGCTCGCGCCGCGCATCACCGACTGGAACCGCCGCGAGCATTTCGATCCGGCGGTGATGCGCGAGATGGGCGAGCTCGGCTTTCTCGGGGCGCCGCTCGAAGGCTACGGCTGCGCCGGCATCGGCTACGTCGCCTACGGGCTCGTCCTGCGCGAGCTCGAACGCGTGGACACCGCGTTCCGTTCCGCGTGCAGCGTGCAGACCTCGCTCGCGATGACCTCGATCTATGCCTATGGCAGCGAAGCGCAGCGCAGCCGCTACCTCCCGGCGATGGCGAAGGGCACGCTGCTCGGCTGTTTCGGCCTGACCGAACCCGACCACGGCTCGGACCCCGGCGCGATGAAGGCGCGCGCGAGAAAAGTCGCGGGGGGCTACGCGGTGAGCGGCACCAAGCTCTGGATCACCCACGCCCCGATCGCCGACCTGCTGGTGATCTGGGCGAAGGACGACGAGGGCGTCATCCGCGGCTTCCTGCTCGAGCGCGGGATGAAGGGGCTCGGCACGCGCAAGATCGAGGGCAAGTTCTCGGTGCGCGCGAGCCCAACCGGAGAGGTGGCGATGGAGGAGGTGTTCGTGCCCGAGGAAAACCTCCTGCCCGGCGCCTCGGGGCTGAAGGCGCCCTTCGGTTGCCTGAACAACGCCCGTTTCGGCATTTGCTGGGGCGCCCTCGGCGCGGCCGAGGCCTGCTGGCACATCGCCCGGCAGTACGTGATCGACCGCAAGCAGTTCGGCCGCCCGCTCGCCGCCAATCAGCTGATCCAGAAAAAGCTCGCGGACATGCAGACCGAGATCGCGCTCGGGCTGCTCGCCTGCCTCCACCTGAGCCGCCTGAGAGAGCAGGGCCGCGCGAGTCCCGAGATGGTCTCGCTGCTCAAGCGCAATTGCGCCGGCAAGGCGCTCGAGATCGCACGCCTCGCGCGCGACATGCTGGGCGCAAACGGCATCTCCGACGAATTCCACGTAATCCGCCATCTGGCGAACCTCGAGACGGTGAACACGCTCGAGGGCACGCATGACATCCACGCCCTCGTTCTCGGCCGCGCCCAGACCGGCATAGCGGCCTTCAGCTGAGCCGCCGGGTCAGCGCCCGGTTCTGGCATCGATCTTGCAGCGTCGCTCGTACTCCTGCCGGGGGACGGCTAAAGGCCGCCCGAACGTCGGGGTTTGGGCGTTTGGTGGCAGAAATCCGTCGCTTATCAAGAGCATGTGAATGATGCTATGGCGGCGAAGGGCTCGACGGCTGATGTGCTGATGGCGGGCGCGACGCCTTGGGGGCGGTATTTCGCCTCGGGGCTGATCACCCTCGTGTCGATCGCCATCGTGACGGTGCTGTGGCGGCGCCTGGGCGCGATCACCGATCCCGGCCTGATCCTGCTGCTCACGGTCGCGATATCCACCTATCTTGCGGGCGGCATGGCGGGGATGCTGAGCGCCGCCATCGTGCTATTCGGCTCGTTCATCCTGTTCTCGCATCCGCTCTACCCCTTCCGCTATTCCGACCTCGACTGGCGCCAGATGATGGCGGTCGCCGTGGCCTGCCCGTTGATCGCCCTCATGGTGGGCTCGTTGAAGGAGCAGGTCGATCGCCTCAAGGTCGTCACGCGGGAGATGGAAGCGTTGCGCGACGAGATCCGGCGGCTGGAATTCGCGAAGGAGGCGCAGCAGCTCTGCGAGCAGCGCTTCAGGATGGTGACGGACAGCCTGCCCGAGTACGCGATCTGCGCGATCGACGGCAGCGGGATGGTGACGAGCTGGAACCGCGGCGCCGAGCGCCTGCTCGGCTACGCGGAAGCGGAGATCCGGGGCCAGGCCTATTCGCGCTTCTTCACCAGGGAAGACCTGCTCGCGCGGCGCCCCGAACGGCTCCTCGAGCAGGCCCGCTTCTCGGGCCGCGCGGAAGAGGGGGGATGGCACGTGCGCAAGGGCGACGGGCGCATCCGCTCGAGCATCGTGATGCTTTCCATGAAGAGCGTCCAGGGCAGGCCGGGGAGCTATCTGATGGTCATGCGCGACCTCACCGAACTCGCCCAGGCGCAGGACGCGCTCAGAAAAGCGCTGCTTGAGCTCGAATCCGTGAGAGCCAGCGGCAGTCGCGGCGCATAACGCTCCGCACCGCGTCCGGCGCCGTGCGCGGCCGGGGGCGCCGCAGCCCGGCTGCAGGCAGTTCCCGATCAGAAGTTGAAGACCTGCGGGGCGAGTATTCCCAGTTTCTCCCGCAGGAACGCTTTCGCCTCCTCGACGCTACCGAAGGCGAGCGCCTTGCCCTCGTCGTCGGTCACCATGTGCCGGGTAGAGAGCCGCTGCAAGGTGATCTTGCCGATCGCGTACCGCTTGTGACCGTGAGGGGCGATGTACCACCCCAGGCGGGACTCCGCCGCGAGCTGCTTCGCCAGCTCAATGCTCAGATCGCGCTTGCGGCCCCGTTTGGCGAGCCACTGGGTTATCTCGTCTTGTGCCATTGCCGTCTCCTTCCCGACGAAGGCCTAAACACCCATCAGCCAGCGAGGTGGGGGAAAGGAACTTGAGAGCCTGCGCGTGCCTGCAATTCTAGGCGCGAACACCCCGATGTTAGCCTCGGAGCCATCGGGAAAAGGAATGCATTTAACATAATATACATTATACGAAGCTTACTGTTTCGCGCCGGCCCGGATCAGGAGCTCCGCGACATCGCGGCGCCCGTGGTCGAGCGCCATCTCGAGCGCCGTGTAGCCGGCCTTGGTCCTGTGGTTGATGTCCGCGCCATGCTCCATCAGCAGCAATACCATTGCGAGGTGCCCCTCCCGCGAGGCCACCATCAATGGCGTCGTGCCGTTCTCGGCCTGCGCGTTCACATTGGCGCCGTGGCTGATCAGCACCCGCGCGATTTCCCGCCGGTCGCGGATTGCGGCGTAGGCGAGCGCCGTCCATCCCGGGTGGTTCACCTCGGCGCCTTGCGCAAGAAGCTGGCGCACCACCTCGATATGCCCGTTGAAAGCGGCCAGCATCAGCGCGGTTTCCCCGTGCGTGTTGCGGGCATTCAACTTGGGGCGGCCTGCGAGCAGCGTCTTCACCACCGCTGGCTTGCCATTCCTCGCCGCGAGGATCAGGAGCGAATCCCCGTTGGGCCCCACGGTATCCACGTCCACGCCGCGCTTCAGGAGATCGGCGACCGACCGCTCATCGTCCAGGCTGATGGCCTGGAGCATGTCCTCATAGACCCCGGCGGCAGCGACACCCGGAAGGGTCAGAAACACTGCCACGAGGAAGTTCCTGACGGTTCTCATGAACGCGATTCTCTCGGCGCGAATAGCTTGAAGAAATTCCCGGTCGTCGCGGAAGCGACCTGCTCGATGCCGACCCCCTGCAGGCGCGCGATCTCCTCGGCGACGTACTTGACCAGCCCGGGCTCGTTGGTCTTGCCGCGGTGCGGCGCCGGCGCGAGGTACGGAGCATCGGTCTCGATCAGCATGCGCTCGAGCGGCACATATTTCGCCACCTCCTTCAACGCGTGCGCGTTCTTGAAGGTGACGATGCCGGAAAAGGAGATGTAGAAGCCGAGATCGATAGCCGCGCCAGCGGTCTTCCGGTCACCGGTAAAGCAGTGCATGACGCCGGCGACCTCGCCGGCACCCTCTTCGCGCAGGATGCGCAACGTGTCCTGCGCCGCATCGCGCATGTGCACGATGAGTGGCTTGCCGCAGCGGCGCGCCGCTGCGATGTGGGCGCGGAAACGCCTGCGCTGCCACTCGTTGTCACCCTTGATGCGGTAATAGTCGAGCCCGGTCTCGCCGATCGCGACGATCTTCGGGTGGTCGGCGAGCGTGATGAGCTCGTCGGCCGAGACTTCGGGCACATTGGGGTAATCGGGATGCACGCCGACCGAGCCGTAGATATGGGGGTGGCGCTCCGCGATCGCCCTCACTTTGGGAAAATCCTGCAGCGTCACGCCGACGCAAAGCGCGTGCGTGACCGCATTTTCGCGCATCAGCGCGAGCACGCCGTCGAGCCTGTCGGCAAGCTCCGGAAAGTCGAGGTGACAGTGTGAGTCGACCAGCATGATGCCGCCCTCACGAAGCCTGCTCGCACGCCCTGCCCCGCTGCAGCCCGGCATAGGACAGGAGCAGGGACTCGAGGAACAGGCGCGGATTGAGAGGGTGGTTGACGACGCGTTGCGAGCGCAGCATCTGGCGATGGAAGCGCAGCACCTCGAGCCGTTGCGCGCGCTGCGCCGCGCGCGCGATCGCATCGGCGAGATCCGGGTTGTAGCGGGGCTGCTGGGGCTGCTCGCTCTCGCCGTGCCGCGCCAGGTCGTAGGACCACTGCTGCAGCCACCTCACGACGCCGGGTAACGGAAGATCGTGGAATTGTTCGGCGGCCCGCAACGGGTCGAAGTCCGCGGCCGACAGGGCGCCCAGGAAATCCCGGCGCTGCGCCCAGTATTCCGCATCGAACCGGCGGGCGAGCAAGGGAGCCCCGCCCGCTTGGGCGAGAGCGAGCTCCGCGTTTTGCGTGCCCTGCTCCGCGAGCCACGCCTGCGCGGCCCGGGCCTCGGGAACGGCTAGCGCGACCTGCTGGCAGCGGCTCTTGATGGTGGGGAGCAGGTGATGCCAGCGGTGCGATACCAGCAAGAAGTACGTCGCGGGCGGCGGCTCTTCGAGGCTCTTCAGCAGCGCATTGGCCGCGTTGAGGTTCATCGCTTCCGCCGGATGAATCATGATCACCTTGGCGCGGCCGCGGTGGCTCGAAAGGTTGACGAAGTCGCTCAGCTCGCGCACCTGTTCCACCGCGATCTGCAGGCTCGCCTTGCTCTCAGCGCCCTCGCCCTCCCCCTTTTCGCCGGCGCTTTCCGGCTCCACCAGGCGGAAGTCCGGGTGCGAGCCCTGCCCGAACCAGGCGCAGGCACGACAACTGCCACACGCCAAGGCTTGGCCCGCCGTGCTCTCGCACAGCAGGGCCGCGGCCAGCGCGCGCGCGAACTCCAGTTTGCCGATGCCGGCGGGCCCGCGAACCAGCACGGCATGGGGAAGCCGCGCCCGCCCCGTCAGGACCCGCTCCAGGTGCTCTTTATGCCAGGGCAAGACCATGCGTCTATCCCTTGATACTCTCTTGTGAACAAAGGCTTGTAAAGATGTCTTCGAGTGTCTTATGAACTTCGGGGAGCGCTGCGCTCGCGTCGATCACACGGATCCGCCCCGGCGCCTCGCGGGCACGCCGGAGATAGGCTTCTCGCACGCGCTCGAAAAACGCGTCCTTCTCGCGCTCGAAGCGGTCGGGGGCCTTCTTGTTCCTGGCCGCGCGCGTGCGCCCGACCTCGGGCGCGACGTCAAAGATCACCGTGACATCGGGCTGCAGGCCTTGCTGCACCCATTGTTCCAGCATCGCCACCTTGTCCCAGGCGATGCCGCTACCGCCTGCCTGGTAGGCATAGGTCGCATCGGTGAACCGGTCGCAGAGCACCCAGGTGCCGCTCTCGAGGGCCGGCACGATCACTTTTTCGAGGTGCTCGCGGCGCGCGGCGAACATGAGCAGCGTCTCGGTTTCGGGATGGAGCTTCGTCTCGCCATGCAGCATCAGCTCGCGCAGCTTCTCTCCCAGCGCGGTGCCGCCCGGCTCGCGCGTCACCTTGAGCCGGATGCCGCGGCGCGCCAGGAATTGCGCGAGCCAGTCGAGATGCGTGCTCTTGCCGGCGCCGTCTATGCCTTCGAGAGTGATGAACTTGCCGCGCATCAGCGTTTTCCGGCCTTCTGGTATTTTGTCACGGCGCGCTCGTGCTCGGCCAAGGTCCGCGAGAATATCGAAGAGCCGTCGCCCCGCGCCACGAAGTAGAGCGCGTCGCTCTTGGCCGGACCGAGCGCGGCGGCGAGCGATGCGAGGCCCGGCATCGCGATCGGCGTGGGCGGCAGCCCCTCGCGCGTATAGCTGTTGTACGGCGTGTCGGCGAGAAGATCACGCTTGCGCAGGTTGCCGTCGAAGGCGTCGCCCATGCCGTAGATGACCGTGGGATCCGTCTGCAGCTTCATGCCGCGCCGCAGGCGATTCACGAAGACCGCCGCGATGAGCGGCCGCTCCTCGGCCCTGCCGGTCTCCTTCTCGACGATGGAGGCGAGGATCAACGCCTCATAGGGGCTCGCGAATGGCAGGCCCGGGTCGCGCTTTTCCCATTGCGCGGCAAGTTGCGCCTGCATCAAGCGGTAAGCGCGGCGCAGGATGCGGAGATCGCTCGTGCCGTGGCTGAAGTGGTAGGTGTCCGGAAAGAACCATCCCTCGGGCGAAGGCCCCGTCATCGCAAGGCGCTGCAGGATTTCGGCATCCGGCAGGCCGGCGGTGTCGTGCCGGACCGCGGGATGATCGTCGAGCGCCTTGCGCATCTGCCGGAACGTCCAGCCCTCGGGAAAAGTGATCGCAACGAGCGTGTAATCGCCGCGCGTGATCTTGCGCAGCAGCCCGTACGGCGTCAGGCCCGGTTCGAGTTCGTAATTCCCGGCCTTGACGTTGGCCGCCTCGCCGAGCACTCGCCCCAGCGCCTCGAACGCCCCGGGAAGGTGCAGCGCACCGGCTTCCGCCATCTGCTGCGAGGCGCTTCTCAGGCTGCTGCCGGCCTTGAGGCTGAACTGCAACGGCTCCGGCCCGAGAGGGAGCTTGCTCGTGGCGTAGTACACGAGCCCGCCGGCGGCGAGCCCGGTGACAACCAGCACGGCGCCGGCGAGCGCTATCGCCAGCTTCCTAATCGTCGTCCTCATCGAGCCATTGTCGCACGCGTCGCGCGAAATCCGCGGGCTGCCAGCTCGCGGCGCCGAGCGCCTGCACCGGCCAGATCCCGATCACGCTGTTGACGAGCAGCACTTCCCGGGACGCGAGCACGCGCTCCAGTTTCAGCGGCTCGACGCGGCACGCCACGCCGTGACGCGCGGCGGCCGCCAGGACGCGCTCGCGCGTGACGCCCGCGACGCCGCAGCGCGAAAGCTCGGGTGTGGCGAGATCTTCCCCTTCCACGATGAAGAGATTGGTCATGGTGCCGCCGATCGCGTTCCCTTCGTCATCGAGCATCAGGCCTTCCGCCACCCCCGGCTCGTCCCACTCGGCGCGGGCGAGCACGTTCTCGAGGCGATTGAGGTGCTTTACGCCGGCGAGCCGCGCCTGCGCGGCCACCCGCGTGCGGCACAGATGCAGCCGCACTCCCGCCCGCGCGAATTCGCCCGGATATCGCGGCAAGGCGCTCGCCATGACGACGCGGGTCGGCGTGGGCGAGGGCGGCGGCGCATAGCCGCGCTCTCCGCTGCCCCGGGTGACGATGATCTTGATGACGCAGTCGCCGTGCCCGCGCGCGGCGCGCGCCACTTCCGCGGCGAGCAGGCCCTCCCCGGGGCACGCCAGCGCGAGCGCCGCGCAGTCGTGCGCGAGCTTGCGGTAATGCCGTTCCCAGCATTGCGGTCTCCCCTGCCTGACGGGCAGCGTGCGGAAAACCCCGTCGCCGTACGCGAAGCCGCGGTCCGTGACGGCGACGCTGTCTGCCGCCGCGCCGTTCACCAGGATCATGAAGGAAAACCGCCGCGAAGCGCGCGCGGTGTCAGATTTTCCGGAACACCAGGGTGCCGTTGGTGCCGCCGAACCCGAACGAGTTCGACAGCGCGACATCGATTCTTGTCTTGCGCGCCGCGTTCGGCACGTAATCGAGGTCGCATTGCGGGTCCTGGTTGAAGAGATTGATCGTGGGCGGCGCGACCTGGTCGCGCAGGGCGAGCACGGAGAACACCGCCTCCACGCCCCCGGCCGCGCCCAGCAGGTGGCCCGTCATCGACTTCGTCGAGCTCACCGCGATCTTGCCCGCGTGATCCCCGAAGCAGCTCTTGATCGCGATCGTTTCGGCGACGTCGCCGAGCGGCGTGGAAGTGCCGTGGGCGTTGATGTAGTCCACCTGGTCGCGGTTGAGACCGGCGTTCTTGAGCGCGTTGGCCATGCAGCGCACGGCGCCCTCTCCATCCTCGCACGGCGCGGTGATGTGGTGCGCGTCGGCGGACAGGCCGTAGCCGGCAAGCTCGCAGTAGATGCGCGCCCCGCGCGCCTTCGCGTGCCCGTATTCCTCGAGCACCAGCACCCCGGCGCCCTCGCCCAGCACGAAGCCGTCCCGGTCCCGGTCCCAGGGGCGGCTCGCCGCCGCCGGATCGTCGTTGCGCGTGGACAGCGCGCGCGCGGCGCAGAAGCCGCCGACGCCGAGCGGCGACACGCAGGCTTCCGCCCCGCCCGCGATCATCACGTCGGCGTCGCCGTACTCGATGTGGCGCCCGGCCTCGCCGATGGCGTGGTTCGCCGTGGTGCAGGCGGTGACGAGCGCGAGGTTCGGCCCCTTGAGGCCGTACATGATCGAGAGCTGCCCGGAGATGAGATTGATGATCGAGCCGGGCACGAAGAAGGGCGAGATCTTGCGCGGCCCGCCGGCAAGGACCGCGTTGTGCGTGTCCTCGATCAGCGGCAGTCCCCCGATGCCCGAGCCGATGCAGACACCCGCCATCTCGCGGTTCTCGCGCTCGAAATCGAGCCCCGCGTCCCGGATCGCCTCGATCGCCGAAGCGAGCCCGTAATGAATGAACGTGTCGAAACGGCGGACTTCCTTGGGGGAGATGTAGTTCGCCGGGTCGAACCCTTTCACCTCGCCCGCGATGTGCGAGGCATAGGGGGAAGGGTCAAAACGGGTGATGCGGCCGATTCCGGACTTGCCTGCGACGATGTTCTGCCAGGCTTCCGGGGCTCCGATGCCGACGGGGGAGACGATGCCCAGCCCGGTGACGACGACTCTGCGCCTGGACAAATTGGCTCCGGCGGGTGACTCAGGACTTCTGGTGGGCCTTGATGTAGTCGACGGCCTGCTGGACGGTGGCGATCTTCTCGGCTTCCTCGTCCGGGATCTCGGTCTCGAACTCCTCTTCCAGCGCCATCACCAGCTCCACCGTGTCGAGCGAATCCGCGCCGAGGTCGTTCACGAACGAGGACTCGTTCTTGACGTCCGACTCGTTCACGCCGAGCTGCTCGGCAACAATCTTCTTGACGCGTTGCTCGATGTTTTCCATTCGGGTCCCCTTTTCTCGGATCTATCGTGCTTGGAAACGGACCGGGACCCGGTCGGCTTCCGGAGGGTCCCGGTGATTGAAATCCGGGCGATATTCTACCAGATTCATCCGCCAGGAAAGTGGCGGAAATTGCACCTAATCCATATACATGCCGCCGTTGACGTGCAACGTGCAGCCGGTGACGTACGAAGCCCCGGGCGAGGCGAGAAACAGCACCATCGCGGCGACATCCGCCGGCTCGCCCAGCCGCCCGAGCGGGATCTGCCCGGTGAGCGCCTCGCGCTGTTCCTGGCTCAACCCGCGCGTCATGTCGGTCTCGATGAACCCCGGCGCAACGCAGTTCACCGTGATGCCGCGGCTGCCCACCTCGCGCGCAAGCGACTTCGAGAAGCCGATGATGCCCGCCTTGGCGGCGGCGTAGTTGGCCTGGCCGGCGTTGCCCGTCACGCCCACCACGGAAGTGATGTTGATGATGCGGCCGAAGCGCGCCCGGATCATCGAGCGCAACACGAGCTTCGACAGCCGGTAGACCGACTTCAAGTCGGTCGCCATGATCTCGTCCCACTCTTCGTCCTTCATCCGCAGCAGCAGGTTGTCGCGCGTGACGCCGGCGTTATTGACGAGGATCGCGATGTCGCCGAACCGTTGCTGGGCCTGCTCGACCACGGATTGCGCCTGGGCGGCATCGTTGACGTTCAGGACGACGCCTTCTCCCTGGATCCCGGCCGCGGCGAGCTCGCGTGCGAGCCCCTCGGCGCCCGCGCCGCTCCTCGAAGTGCCGATCACGGTCGCGCCGTGCCTGCCCAGCTCGAGCGCGATCGCTCTTCCGATGCCGCGCGAGGCGCCGGTGACGAGCGCGACCTTTCCGCCGAGCGTCATGATTTGAGCGCCTGGAGCGCCTGCGAAAGCGATGCCGGATCGCTGATCGAGTGGCTCTGCAGACGGCTGTCGATGCGCCTCACCATCCCCGCCAAGACCTTGCCCGGCCCGCACTCGGCGACGTGCGTGATACCGGTGGCGGCGATGCGGCGCACCAGCTCGACCCAGCGTACGGGGTTGCACGCCTGCCGGGCGAGCGCCTCCTTGATGCGTTGCGGGTCGCTCTCGGTCGCGACGTCCACGTTGTTCAGCACCGGTATGCGCGGCGCGCTGAAGCTCAGCTTGCCGAGGTAGCCGGCGAGCCGCTCGGCCGCGGGCTTGAGCAGCGATGAATGGAACGGCGCGCTCACCGGCAGCATCACGGCGCGCTTGGCGCCCTTCGCTTTCGCCGCCGTCACGCCGCGCTCCACCGCCCGCCCGTGCCCGGCGATGACGACCTGGCTCGGTGCGTTGAAGTTGACCGGCTCGACGACCTCGCCCTGGGCCGCCTCTTCGCACGCGGCCCGCACCGCGCCGTCGTCCAGGCCCAGGATCGCGGCCATCGCGCCCGCGCCCATCGGCACCGCCTCCTGCATCGCCTGCGCCCGGAAGCGCACCAGCGGCAGGGCATCGCGGAAAGCGACCGCGCCGGCGACCACGAGGGCCGTGTACTCGCCAAGGCTGTGCCCCGCGACGAGCGCGGGCTCCGGGCCGCCGGCTTCCTGCCACGCGCGGTACACCGCGTAACCTGCGGTGAGCATCACGGGCTGCGTGTTCACCGTCGCATTCAATTCAGACTCGGGGCCTTCGGCGGCGAGCGCCCAGAGGTCCTGCTGCAACACGCCGGAGGCCTCGGAGAAGACGTCGCGAACCGCCTGCGAATCCGCGAAGGGCAGCATCATGCCCACCGATTGCGAGCCCTGCCCGGGAAAGACGAACGCGAATTTCATGAAGGGATCGCCGCTCTCATCCCGAGACTTGAAACCTGAAACTCGAGACTACCATCTGACCAGCACCGCGCCCCAGGTGAAGCCCCCGCCCACGCCCTCGAGCAACAGGCGCTGGCCCGACCGGATGCGCCCGTCGCGCACGGCTTCGTCGAGCGCGAGCGGAATCGAGGCGGCCGAGGTGTTGGCGTGGCGGTCCACCGTGACCACCACTTTTTCCATGCTCATGCCGAGCTTTTTCGCCGTGGCCTGGATGATGCGGATGTTGGCCTGATGCGGGATGAGCCAGTCGATGTCCGCCTTCTGCAGCCCGTTCGCCGCGAGCGCCTCTTCCACGATGTCATCGAGCACCCTCACCGCGAACTTGAACACGGATTGGCCATCCATGTGCACGAACGGGCGGCCGCTCACCTTGCCGCCGCACACCGTTCCCGGCACCTGCAGCAAGCCCGCGTAGGACCCGTCGGCGTGCAGATGGGTGGAGAGGATCCCGGGTGCGTCGGCTGCCCCGAGCACGACCGCCCCCGCCCCGTCGCCGAAGAGGACGCAGGTCGAACGGTCTTTCCAGTCAAGGATGCGCGAGTAGACCTCGGCGCCCACCACCAGGGCATGGCGGTACTGGCCCGAACGCAGGAACTGGTCGGCGGTCGCGAGCCCGTAGATGAACCCGCTGCATACCGCCTGCACGTCGAAGGCCGGGCAGTTGCGGATCCCGAGCTTGGACTGCAGGATGCACGCCGTGCTGGGAAATACCATGTCGGGGGTCGTGGTCGCGACCACGATGAGGTCGATGTCCCGCGGCGCGAGCCCCGCCGAGGCGATCGCGTTGCGGCTCGCAGCGAGCGCGAGATCGCTCGTCGCCTCGCCCTCGGCGGCGATATGCCGCTCGCGGATCCCGGTGCGGGTGTAGATCCACTCATCGGTGGTGTCGACCATGCGCTCGAGATCATGGTTGGTGAGCACCCTCGCCGGGAGGTAGCCGCCCGTGCCGATGATGCGGGAGTATTGGCTGCTCACGCCGCGCTCTCGTGTATCGCCGCCATGCGCTCGGCGATGTGCGCGAGCACTCCGCTGCGCGCTTCCTCCAGCCCCCGCTGGATGGCGAACTCGAACGCGAACGTGTCGGCCGAACCGTGGCTCTTGATGACGACGCCGCGCAGGCCGAGCAGGCTCGCGCCGTTGTAGCGGCGGTGGTCGATACGGCGCTTGAAGCGATTGAGCACCGGCAATGCAACCAGGCCGGCGAGCCGGGTGAGGAAATTGCGGGCGAATTCCTCGCGCAGGGAGGTGGCCAGCATCTGGGCGAGTCCCTCCGAGGTCTTCAACGCGACATTGCCCACGAATCCGTCGCAGACCACCACGTCGGTCGTCCCCTTGTAGATGTCGTCGCCCTCCACGTAGCCGTAGAAATTAAGGCCGCTCGCGCGCATCAGCTCCGCCGCGCGCTTCACCAGGTCGTTGCCCTTCACGTCCTCCACGCCGATGTTGAGCAGCCCCACGGTCGGCCGCTCCTTGTGCTCGACGGAGCTCACCAGCTCCGCGCACATGATGCCGAACTGCAGCAGGTGCTCGGGCGTGCAGTTGACGTTGGCGCCGAGATCGAGGATGTAGGTGTGGCCCCTGAGCGTCGGCAACAGGGTTGCGATCGCGGGGCGGTCGATGCCCGGCAGCGTGCCCAGCACGAAGCGCGAGATCGCCATCAGCGCGCCGGTGTTGCCGGCGCTGACGCAGGCCGAAGCCTCGCCCTGCTCGACCAGGTTGACCGCCACGCGCATGGATGAATCCTTCTTCGCCCGCAACGCCGCCGCCGGCGCTTCGTGCATTTCGACGACCTCGGCCGCGTGGCGGACCCGGAGCCGCGCACCGGTCGCCGCGCCCCCGCGGGCGAGCTCGCGCTCGATTGCGTCGCGCCGGCCGACCAGGATGAAGGAAATCCCCGGGTCGCGGCGCAGGACGTTGAGCGCCGCCGGCACCGTCACCTGCGCGCCATGATCGCCACCCATGCAGTCGATGGCAACCGTCACATCCATACGCAATTCCCCCTCCCTCCGGCGCGCGGCCTCTGAGCGGACCGTGGCAAGTTTTCTAGTGATCGCATCGGCCGCCTGCTCGCCTGCGGGGTCGCATCCCCACCAGGGTGGGGCCCCTGCTCCTCCCTCCGGCGCGCTGCCTCTGAGCGGA
>Ga0073934_10001848_pt1 | contig 47717 bp, 46 predicted proteins | sample LarsenN4metaG_FD_76834 | JGI IMG/M metagenome (GOLD analysis project Ga0073934, IMG submission 76834) | Hot spring sediment bacterial and archeal communities from British Columbia, Canada, to study Microbial Dark Matter (Phase II) - Larsen... ...
AAGTCCCTGGCGGTGAACGCTTCCGACCTCGCGGCCAAGGGAGCCGCTCCCCTGGCCTATCTGATGTCGCTCTCGTTCCCGGCCGCACCGAGCAGGGCTTGGCTCGCCGGCTTCGCCGCCGGCCTCGGGCGGGCGCAGGCCGCTTTCGGGTGCCACCTCGTCGGCGGCGACACGGATCGCCGTCCGGGACCCGTGTCGATCACGATCATGATCGCGGGGATCGTGCCAACCGGCGCGATGGTGCGGCGGACGACGGCGCGGCCGGGCGATCGCCTGTTCGTATCGGGCACGCTCGGCGACGGTGCGCTCGGGTTGCAGGTCCTTCGAAACCCGGGCCTTGCGACGGCGGCGGGCCTCGACGCGGCAGCTATCGACGGATTGGTCGCTCGCTACCGGACACCGACGCCGCGGCTCGCGCTCGCCGAGGCGCTGCGCAAGCACGCGTCTGCCGCCATGGATTTGTCGGATGGGCTCGCCAAGGACCTCGGGCGGATGATGCGCGCGAGCGGCACCGGAGCCCGCGTCGCGTTCGCGCGCCTCCCCCTGTCTGCCCCGGCCGCATGCCTGCTGGCCGCCGATCCGAGCCGCACGGCCGCAATCGCGGCAACGGGCGACGATTACGAGATCCTCGCCGCCGTTCCGGCCACTTCGGCCGCGTCCTTCGCAGCCGATGCGGCCCGTGCGGGCGTACCGGTGACCGATATCGGCGAGGTCGTTTCCGGGGCCCAAGTGGTGATCTCGGACAGCGCCGAAGCGGCACTCTCTTTCGGCCGAACGGGCTGGGACCATTTCTGACGCCGAAGCCCCGTAAATATCTGCATCTGCGCCGAAAATATGAGTGTGCTCGTGTTGCAACGGCGCACCCGTTTTGGCATGGTCCGGCCGCGACTCTGACAAGATGGGCGCTCGAACGCAGCGCGGCCTCCCGGCCGTCAAAAAAACTGCGGCGCGGCGACCCGATCGGACAAAAAGGGGACGGACCAGATGTCTTACCTGCTATGGGGGATCATCGCCTGCGGGGCGTTGTCGATCCTCTACGCGATCATCACGATCCAATCGGTCATGAAGGCCGATGCCGGCAACGCCAAGATGCAGGAAATCGCTGGCGCGGTGCGTGAAGGCGCCCAGGCGTATCTCAACCGGCAGTACACGACGATCGGGATCGTCGGCGCCATCATCTTCGTGCTCGCCTGGCTGCTGCTCGGCGCGCTGACCGCCGTCGGCTTCCTGATCGGTGCGGTCCTCTCGGGCGCCGCCGGCTACATCGGCATGAACGTCTCGGTGCGCGCCAACGTCCGCACGGCCCAGGCGGCGACCCAGTCGCTGGCCGGCGGTCTCGACATCGCCTTCAAGGCGGGCGCCGTCACCGGCATGCTGGTCGCCGGCCTCGCGCTGCTCGGAGTCGCGATCTACTACTTCATCCTCGTCGGCGGCATGGGCCTGCAGCCCTCCGATCGCAAGGTGATCGACGCGCTCGTCGCCCTCGGCTTCGGCGCCTCGCTCATCTCGATCTTCGCCCGTCTCGGCGGCGGCATCTTCACCAAGGGTGCCGACGTGGGCGCCGACCTCGTCGGCAAGGTGGAAGCGGGCATCCCCGAAGACGATCCGCGCAACCCGGCGGTGATCGCGGACAACGTCGGCGACAACGTCGGTGACTGCGCCGGCATGGCGGCCGACCTGTTCGAGACCTACGCCGTGACGATCGTCGCGACGATGGTGCTCGCCGCCATCTTCTTCGGCGGCCAGGCGGGCCTCGGCGCGATCATGATCTATCCGCTCGCCATCGGCGCGGCGTGCCTCGTCACCTCGATCATCGGCACCTACTTCGTCAAACTCGGCGCCAACAACTCGATCATGGGCGCGCTATACCGCGGCTTCATCGCCTCGGCCGTGCTCTCGATCGCGGGCCTCTGGGCCGCCAATCACTTCGTCTTCGGCGGCAACTGGGGTGAGATCGGTAAAGCGGCCGGTATGTCGATCACCGGCACCAACCTCTTCATCTGCGGCCTCGTCGGCCTCGCGGTGACCGGTCTCATCGTCTGGATCACAGAGTACTACACCGGCATTGGCTACCGACCGGTCCGCTCGATCAGCCAGTCGTCCGTCACGGGCCACGGCACGAACGTGATCCAGGGTCTCGCCGTCAGCCTCGAAGCCTGCGCGCTGCCGACCCTCGTCATCGTCGCCGGCATCATCATCACCTACAAGCTCGCGGGTCTCTTCGGCACCGCGATCGCGACGACGACGATGCTCGGCCTCGCCGGCATGGTGGTTGCGCTCGACGCCTTCGGTCCGGTCACCGACAACGCCGGCGGCATCGCCGAAATGTCAGGCCTGCCGAAGGAAGTGCGCAAGTCGACCGACGCTCTCGACGCGGTCGGCAACACCACGAAGGCCGTCACCAAGGGCTACGCCATCGGCTCGGCTGGTCTCGGCGCGCTCGTGCTGTTCGCTGCCTACAGCTACGACCTCAAGTTCTTCATCGACGAGGCGAACAAGGCCGGCGCGACGCAGTACCAATACTTCAAGGGTGTGGTGCCGAACTTCTCGCTCGATAACCCGTACGTGGTGGTCGGCCTGCTGCTCGGTGGTCTGATCCCGTTCCTGTTCGGCGGCATCGCCATGACGGCGGTCGGTCGAGCGGGCGGTGCGGTCGTCGAAGAGGTGCGTCGTCAATTCAAGGCGAAGCCGGGCATCATGCAGGGCACGGAGCGTCCTGACTACGCAGCGGCCGTCGACATGTTGACGCGCGCGGCCATCAAGGAGATGGTCGTCCCGTCGCTGCTGCCCGTGCTCTCGCCGATCGTGCTCTACTTCGTCGTGCTGGCGGTCGCCGGCGGCGGTGCGGAAGGCAAGAGCGCAGCTTTCTCGGCGGTCGGCGCCATGCTGCTTGGCGTCATCGTCACGGGCCTCTTCGTCGCCATCTCGATGACCTCCGGCGGTGGCGCCTGGGACAACGCCAAGAAATCCTTCGAGGATGGCTTCGTCGACAAGGACGGCGTGAAGCACCTCAAGGGCTCGGAAGCGCACAAGGCGTCCGTTACCGGTGACACCGTCGGCGATCCTTACAAGGACACCGCCGGTCCGGCTGTGAACCCGGCGATCAAGATCACCAACATCGTCGCCCTGCTGTTGCTGGCCGTGCTGGCGCACTAGTGACGACCGAGCTTCCGGATCAAACGATGGGGCGGGCAGAGATGCCCGCCCCATTTCTTTTCAGTGTGTCGCGTCAGATGCCGACGGAGCGGCGCCGTTCGGCCTCGAATGTCGTGGGGACGGGTCCGCCATCGGCGGGCTCCCTCTGTAATCAGCCAAATACGACCTTGAGATAGAAGGCCGGGCGCACGAGCTCTACCGAACAACCTGGACGGATGCGCCTGTTTAGGTCGTGGTCGTTTCATTTGTCCACTGACGAGCAGCGGTGGCTTGCATCAGCTCCTTCCAGACCACCGAGATCTACCACTGATCCGGTCAGGCAAGCGACTTGCGCTGCCTAATTCGTTAACCGTATCAGCGTACAGTCAATACACGCATAAGTTGTATTTGGGTGCGGGGCATGTTTTTTTCATTCCGCGAGCTGACGGCCGGGCCGTCCGTCGTTCGTCGCGCCGCGTGGCTGGCGGCTTCCCTCATTGGGCTGGCAACCACCCCGGCGCTCGCCACCGACAAGATCACCCTTCCGATCGTCGGTGGCCTCGCCGGTATCACACAGTATACCGCGCTCGAAGAGCCGTTCTGGCGAGACGAGTTGCCGAGGCTTTCGAACGGCCGCATAGCGGCGACGATCAGCCCTTTCGACCGCAGCGGCATCCGCGCCCAGGATATGCTGGCGCTGATGAGGATCGGCGTGGTGCCTTATGGGACCGTGCTCCTCACCGTGGCGTCCGGCGACGAGCCGCTACTGGCCGGCGTCGATCTGCCGGCAGTCAACCCGAGCTTCGACATGCTGCGGAAGACCGCGGCGCTCTATCGCCCTCAGATCGAGAAGGTCCTGGAGGAGCGCTACGGTATCGAGTTGCTCGGTCTCTATACGTATCCGGCCCAGGTCGTCTTCTGCACGAAGCCGTTTTCGAGCCTCTCTGATCTCGCAGGCCGCAAGGTGCGGACGTCTTCGGTCGCTCAGTCGGAGCTGATGAGCGGAATCGGTGCGGTGCCGATTATCACGCCGTTTGCCGAGATCATGCCGTCGCTGCAGCGCGGGGTCGTCGACTGCGCGATCACCGGCAGTCTCAGCGGCTTCGACATCGGCCTCCATCGGTCGACCTCGCACCTCCACACCCTTGCGATCAACTGGGGCCTGACCGTGTTCGGCGCCAACAAGGCCGCAATTGCGGCGCTGCCCGATGACGTTCGCAGTCTCATCCGTACCAGCGTGTCGGCCCTCGAGCGGCGCATCTGGGACGCCGGCGAGCGCGATACCGAGGTTGGATTTGCCTGCAACAGTGGGTCTGCCGACTGCACACGGCAGCCCACAGGCAAGATGAAACTCGTTGCTCCTGGTCCGGACGATGAAGCGCTGCGCCGCCGCCTGCTGGCGGACGTGGTGCTGCCGGCCTGGATCGACCGCTGCGGCATCGATTGTGCCATCGCGTGGAACGACGCCGTCGGTCCGGCTCTCGGCCTGCTCGTCGATGCCGACGGCACGGCGCGTCGCGCAGCTCACTGAAGAACAAGACGATGCCGCCAGTTCCCGCGTCGATCGTTCGCCTCGTCCCCCGCCTTCCGCTCATCGCGGCACAGGGGAGGTAAGAGCGCCGTCATGCCCCGCAACAGGCTACGCACGGCCGTTCTCGTCGGCACAGCGGCGATCATGCTCACGTTGCTCGCGGGCATGAGCTGGCTGCTGTCACGGACCTGGGACACGACGCTCGACAATGCATCCGCCACGCTCGAGCGGAGCGCGCGCCTCGCCGAAAGCATCGTCAACCGGCAAATGCTGCAGGTGGACGGCGCGATCGCCAGCCTGCCCGCGCTGCTCGGCGGCGAAATGCGCGGCGCCACCGTCACGCCCGAAATGGCCGGACGTCTACTGCAAGGCATGAATTTCCAGACGTTCGCTTTCCGCGACGTCATCATCGTTCGCGATGACGGCACCGTGTGGGCGAGTGGTCGTCCGCGACATCGCAGCCGGCAGCTCCCGCTCGATGCCGAGCAGCTGAAAGAACTCGCCGGCTCCAACGGCCCCCGCGTCATCGGTCCGTCACGCAACCCGATGACAGGGGACTGGGTGATCTTCCTGCATCGCCCGCTGGCACTGCCGGGGACACGTGGGCTCTCCGTCCTCGCCGAGATCCCGGTGTCGTCGCTGACGAGCCAGCTCGACAGTCTCGTTCAGTCGGCCGGGTCGCGCCTCGTCATCGAGCATAGCGACGGTCGCGTACTCGCCGTCCTCCCTCACGATGAACTCGTCATGGGTCGGACGGAAGCCGCGTCGCCGCTGGCAACGGACGGTCGTGCCGTCACGCTGTGGAACGAGAGTGGTCGCGTGGCCGCGCTCAGCGCGGCCCGCCCGACGCTCTATGCGGACGTGCGGATCCGGCTGACCACCAGCATCGCCGCCGCCACGGCCGACTGGCGACGCGACCGCGACCATCTGGCGATCGTGATGTCGGGTGCCGTTCTTCTGCTGCTCGGCCTCGCCGGTGTGCTCATCCTGGCGCTCCGCCGGCAGGAGCGCCTCGAAGCCGAACGCCAGCAGGCGCAGGCTCGCCTCGAAGACGCGATCGAAGCGATGACCGACGGTTTCGTGATGTGGGACGGCGAGGACCGTCTCGTCACCTTCAACCGCCGCTACCGGGAACTCTACGAGGAGAGCGCCAGCGTTCTCGTGCCCGGGACCCAGTTTGCCGACATCATCCGGTTCGGGGCCGAGAACGGCCAGTATCCTCAGGCCGGCAAGGACATCGACGACTTCGTCAAGCGCATGGTGGCCTGGCATCAGGCGGGCCAAGGCTCCTTTGAACGCCTTCTGCCGGACGGCCGCTGGGTGCTCGTGACCGAGAGGCGCACCCAGAACGGCGATATCGTCGGAATACGGACCGACATCACGGCCATGAAGACGACGGTCGCCGAGCTCGCCGAGGCTAATGCCCGGGTCCAGGAAACGATGGCCGAGCTCAAGGCGCAGAACGCGGCGCTGAGCGAGCGAGACCTCGCGCTTCGGACCCAGAACATGCTGTTCGACGCCGCCATCAGCAACATGTCGCACGGCCTGCTGATGGCCGGCCCCGACGAGCGCATCATCGTCTGCAATCGCCGGATCGGCGATCTTCTCGGCGTCGACGCTCCGGAAGACCTCGCGGGCGGCGCTTTCGCCGAGCTTTTCGCCCGTTCGCGCAGCGACGATGCGTTGCGCACCGACGTCTTCAATCGCCAGCACGCGCTCGCAAACGCACGCAGCGCCGGGACCTTCGTCGCCACGGCGAGCAACGGAACCGCCCTTGCCGTCACCCAGCGGCCGATGCCCGATGGCGGGTTCGTCGCCCTCTATGAAGACGTGACCGAGAAGCAGCGGGCCGAGAGCCGCATCCGCTTCCTCGCCCACCACGACCCGCTCACGCGACTGCCCAACCGTGTCGTCTTCCTGAACGAAGTCGACGGCATGATGAAGGGGCTCGGCTCGGCGGACGAGCGCGTGGCGCTGCTCTATCTGGATCTCGACAAGTTCAAGGACGTCAACGACACGCTCGGCCACCCAGTCGGTGATGCTCTGCTGGAGCGCGTCGGCGACCGGCTGCGCCGCTGTCTGCGCGAGCGCGACGTCGTCGCCCGGCTCGGCGGCGACGAGTTCGCGATCGCCTTCTCGGCCGAAGGCGCCGAGAAGATCGCCATCTCCCTGGCGGAGCGGATCATCCGCGCGGTCTCTGCCCCCTACGACATCAAAGGCCACGTGGTCACCATCGGCGTCAGCGTCGGCATCGCCATGAGCGACGACGTCAGCGACGCCGATACGCTCATGCGCCGCGGTGACATGGCGCTCTATGCGGCGAAGGCGCAGGGCCGCGGGACTTGGCGCGTTTTCGAACCCGCTATGCAGTCGGAACTGCACGAGCGGCTCGAGACGGAAACCGATCTCCGGCGCGCCATCGATCGCAACGAGCTGCGCGTCGTCTATCAGCCGCTCGTCGATCTCACCAATTCGCGGATCGTCGGCTTCGAAGCGCTGCTCAGATGGGAGCACGCCACCCGCGGCCTCATCGGCCCGGACCGGTTCATTCCGGTGGCAGAGGACTCGGGACTTATCCGCGAGGTCGGCGCGTGGTGCCTCGACCGGGCGTGCCGCGACATTGCCGCGGCCAGCCGCGACGTGAAGCTCTCGGTCAACCTGTCACCCGTGCAGCTGCGCTCGGGCGCCATCGTCGACGTCGTCCGCCAAGCGCTGACGGCATCCGGTTTGCCGGCCCAACGGCTGGAACTCGAGATCACCGAAAACGCGTTCCTGGAAGACGACGAGAAGATCGTGGCGCGGCTCTTCGAGCTGCATGCGATGGGCGTGCGCATTGTGCTCGACGACTTCGGGACCGGCTATTCTTCGCTCAACTACCTGCGCCGCTTCCCCTTCCACAAGATCAAGATCGACAAGGTCTTCGTCCGCGAAGCGACGAGCCGCGCCGATTCGTCCGCCATCATCCGGTCGGTCGTCGAACTCGCCCAGCGCCTCGGCATGACGACGACGGCGGAAGGCGTCGAGACCGAGGCCCAGCTCGCCCTCGTCCGCGGCACCGGCTGCACCGAGGGCCAGGGCTGGCTGTTCGGCAAGCCGCAGTCGATCCTCGGCGTCCTGCCGCTGCTCGAAGCCGAACGCAACGCGGGGTCCGGCAGCACCGTCGCGCCCCTGCGGGCGGCCGGCTGACGAAGCGGCCGGCGTTGTCAGCCTGGACCCCCCTTGATAGCGTGCGCGCCCGCGGCCCGACGTGCCGCCGGCGGAGACGTATGCATGGCACTTCCATCGGAGATCGCGAACCTTATCGCGCGGACACCGCCCGACGCTCGTGCCACGGCGGAGGCGATCGCGACGCGGCGCAGCGTGCGCGGCTTCCTGCCGACGCCCGTTCCGCGTGAGACCGTCGCGACGATCATCGAACTCGCCGGCCGCGCTCCGTCAGGGTCGAATATTCAGCCCTGGCGGGTTTATGCGTGTGCCGGCACCGTGCGCGACGACATCGTCGCGGCCGTGCTGAAAGCACACCGAACGGAGCCGGAGCAACATCGCGAGGCCTACCGCTACTATCCGGTCGATTGGCGAGAGCCTTATCTCGCCCGCCGCCGCGCGACTGGATGGGGGCTCTACGGGACGCTCGGCATCGCCAAGGGCGACAAGGCGGCGATGGCGGAGCAGCATGCGCAGAATTTTACGATGTTCGGCGCGCCGGTCGGCCTGTTCGTCACGCTCGATCCGGACATGGAGCGCGGCAGCTGGCTCGACTGCGGGATGTTCGTCCAAACCCTGATGATCGCGGCGCGGGCATTCGGGCTCGATACGTGTGCGCAGGCCGCCTGGTGCCGGTATCACGCCGTGATCAAGCCCCAGCTCTCGATCCCCGAGCCGGAAATCCTCGTCTGCGGCGTCGGCCTCGGTCATGCCGATCCGAGCGCCCGGGCCAACGCCTTTTGGACGACGCGGGAGCCCGTTTCGCGCTATGCCACCTTCGCCGGCTTCGGCGACTAGAGGGAGCGAACATCCATGGCATCGGACACGCTGTTCGACCTCGGCGGTAAAGTCGCGCTGGTGACCGGAGCATCGAGCGGCCTCGGCCGTCACTTCGCCGGCGTGCTCGCGCGTCGGGGTGCTGCGGTGGCATTGGCGGCACGGCGCGTCGACCGGCTGACCGAACTTGCCGACGAGATCGTTCGAGCCGGCGGTCGCGCCACTGCCGTGGCACTCGACGTGACGGATCCCGCGTCCGTCACGGCCACGTTCGATGCAGCCGAGCGGGCGCTCGGACCAGTCGACATCGTGATCAACAATGCCGGCGTTCCGTCCTCGGGCTGGTTCTCCAAGACCACCGACGAGGCCTGGCGGCAGGTGCTCGACGTCAACCTCGACGGCGTGTTCCGCGTCGGCCGCGAGGCGGCCCAACGCATGGCGGGACGCGGCGGATCGATCATCAACGTCGCCTCGATCCTGGGCCTCGGCGTCCTCAAGGGATTGTCGAGTTATGCCACGTCGAAAGCGGCCGTCGTCCAGCTGACGAAGGCAATGGCCGTCGAACTGGCGCGCGACGGCATCCGCGTCAACGCGCTGGCGCCGGGCTACTTCGCCACCGAACTGAACGACGCATTCCTCGCGAGTGACGCGGGCCAGCGGCTCAAGAGCCGGGTGCCGCTGCAGCGGTTCGGGCGGATGGAAGAACTCGACGGTGCTTTGCTGCTGCTCGCGTCCGACGCCGGATCCTTCATGACCGGCAGCGTGCTGACGGTCGACGGCGGCCATACCCTCAGCATGGGCTAGATCGTCACCGGCTGATGCGGGAGATCTTCGAGCCTTCGAGGGTGAGATTGTACATCAGGCCCTTGTTGTCGATGATGAAGGCGACCACCGGGTTGCGCACCTGATTGCTGTCGATGGCGCCGCCGACGCCGAGGGTGATGACGGCCACCGAGCCATCGACGCCGATCTTCCAGCCGTTGGTTCGCCGGAACTGGGCGAGCGCGTCTTCGGTCATGAAGACAATGATCACGGAGCGAGCCTGGACACCGAGCTGGAAGCCGACCGAGGCGGAGATGGTGTTGTAGTAGTCGACAGTGCGCCCGCGGATGAGGAGCGCGCCTTCGCCATACTCGCCGCCGAAGCCCATGCCCGCCTTCACCACCGAGGGGAAGACGAGAACGCCCTGGGCGCGCGAGAGCAATTCGCCGGCGCCGCGCACTTGCGTGTAGAAGCGCTCGAGCGTGGCACGCACGTCGGCGTCGATCTCCCGGGCCGAGGCGGCCGACGCAGGCGGGGTCGAACTCGGCACCGTGACCGGCGCGATGAACAGAAGGGCGGCGAGCAGCGCGAGACGCGCGGCAACGGTCATCATGGCGTTCCCCCAGAACAATGGTCACAACGTGACACGCCGGCGGTTTATTCAGCCATAACGGCACTGTCGCGGCGAAGCGCGCTGCAGAAACGCTTCAGGACGGATTCGCGTGCTCAGCGATCGATTTCGCCGAACACGATGTCGAGCGAGCCGAGGATCGCCGACACGTCGGCGAGCATGTGACCCTTGTTCATGAAGTCCATCGCCTGGAGATGGGCGAAGCCCGGAGCGCGGATCTTGCAGCGATACGGCTTGTTGGTGCCGTCCGACACGAGATAGACGCCGAACTCGCCTTTCGGCGCTTCGACACAGGCGTAGACCTCGCCCTCGGGCACATGGAAGCCTTCGGTGTAGAGCTTGAAGTGGTGGATGAGCGCTTCCATCGACCGCTTCATGTCGCCGCGCTTCGGCGGCACGATCTTGCGGTTCTCGGCGACGTGCGGCCCCTGCCCTTCGGCCGACATCAGCTTCTCGCAGCACTGCTTCATGATGCGGATCGACTGGCGCATCTCTTCCATGCGGATCAGCTGGCGATCGTAGTTGTCGCCGTTCTTGCCGATCGGAATGTCGAACTCGAGTTCGTCGTAGCACTCGTAGGGCTGCGCGCGCCGAAGATCCCACGCCGCGCCCGAGCCGCGGACCATCACGCCGGAGAAGCCCCAGCGGAAGCAGTCGTCGAGGCTGATGACGCCGATGTCGACGTTACGCTGCTTGAAGATCCGGTTCTCCATGACGAGGTTATGGATGTCGTCGAGAACCTTCAGGTGCGGATCGCAGAATTCGTAGATGTCCTGGACCAGCTCGGGTGGCAGGTCCTGATGCACGCCGCCGAAGCGGAAATACTTGGCGTGCATGCGCGAGCCGGAGGCTCGCTCATAGAAGACCATCAACTTCTCGCGCTCCTCGAAGCCCCACAGCGGCGGGGTGAGCGCGCCGACGTCCATCGCCTGCGTGGTGACGTTCAGCATGTGCGAGAGGATGCGGCCGATCTCGGAATACAGCACGCGGATGAGCTGGGCGCGCTTCGGTACCGCGAGGCCGAGGAGCTTCTCGACGGCGAGGCAGAACGCGTGCTCCTGGTTCATCGGCGCCACGTAATCAAGGCGGTCGAAGTAGCCGATGTCCTGCAGATAAGTGCGGGTCTCGAGCAGCTTCTCCGTCCCGCGATGCAAGAGGCCGATGTGCGGATCGACCCGCTCGACGACTTCGCCGTCGAGTTCCAGCACCAGCCGGAGCACGCCGTGGGCCGCCGGATGCTGCGGCCCGAAGTTGATGTTGAACTGCCGGATCTCGGTTTCTGGCATGGGCGTCACTCGCTGCTTTGCGATCCGGCCAAGAGGGCGTTGAACTCGGCCTCGGTCAATCGCCGTGTCTTGTTCGCGAAATCGTAGATGTCGGGCTTGCAATCGATGAAGATCTCGGTCGTGAAGGTCAGGCCCGCGAGATCGTCGACGCTACCGGCACTCACGCCGAAATAGTTGGCCGACGGCGCGGCAAAGAAGAGATGTGTGCCGCAGATCTTGCAGAACTGCCGCTGACCCCACTCGGACGATGCGAACACGGAGAGGTTCTCGCCGCCCGCGATGCTGGCCGGTTGAGCCGCCCGGATGGTCATAGCCGGCCCGCCTCCCCAGCGCTGGCACATCCGACAGTGACAGGCGTCCACTTCAGGCTCCGCGGGGCTGAACGTGAAGCTGACCGCTCCGCAGAGGCAACGACCAGACCGCTGTTGTGTTTCGACCATGTCGTCGTCACCCTTGTCGAGGCGCGAGAGATGGCTGGCCGGCGGCTTTCGCCTTGGCATTGACCTTCGCCTCGAAGGCCTCCCACTTCACGACCATGCGCTGGTGCATACCGCGGCTGATGAGATCGATACCGTCGTGGGCCTCGACGTCGAATGTGATCCGCCGGCCGTCGACGCGCGTGCAGACGGCCTTCACGGTCACGGTCTGACCCGGAACGGTCGCTGCCTGATGGCTGACGTCGACGTGGATGCCGAGGGAGCCTTCTCCCGTGTCGAGATGCGGCGTCAGCAGCTTGACGCAGCCCCATTCGAGCAGCGCAACCATGAACCCGGTCGCGAACACGCCGGGCATGGTCTGGAACTCGTCCGCTTCCGGATAGATCGCCGGCACCGTCTTCGACGCGGGGATCGTGAAGGCGAACTCCAACGTGGCGCCGGGCTCAAGGGTCGGCTTCATGGGGCGCTCAGGCCTTGCCGGCGGGCGGAGGAGCCTTCGCCTTTTCATCACCCGGCAGCACGTATTCCGCGCCTTCCCAGGGACTCATGAAATCGAAGCTGCGGAATTCCTGTACGAGCTTGACGGGCTCGTAGACGACGCGCTTCTGCTCGTCGTCATAGCGAACCTCGACGTAGCCCGTCAGCGGGAAATCCTTGCGCAGCGGGTAGCCCTGGAAGCCGTAATCCGTCAGCAGGCGGCGGAGGTCCGGGTGGCCCGAGAACAGGATGCCGTACATGTCGTAGGCTTCCCGCTCGAACCAGTTCGCCGCCGGGAAAACTTCGACGAGGCTCGGCACGGGCGTGTCTTCGTCGGTCTTCACGCGCAGGCGGATGCGCTGATTGAGCCGCGGCGAGAGCAGGTGATACACGACGTCGAAGCGATCGGGCCGCGCCGGATAATCGACGCCGCAAATATCGATCAGCACCTCGAACTTGCAGCGCGGGTCGTCGCGCATCAGCTTGATGAGCGGCACGATGCGGTCGCGGTCGGCTTCGACGGTCAGCTCCCCGAGCTTGACGGTCCATCCGGAGATCGCCTGACCGGCGCGCGCGGCGATGTGCTCGCCCAGTTCAGTGAGCTGCTCGCTCATCGGTGCGTCCCCTCAGCGCTCGATCGTCCCGGTGCGCCGGATCTTTTTCTGCAGCAGCAGCACGCCGTAGAGCAGAGCCTCGGCCGTCGGCGGGCAGCCGGGCACGTAGACGTCGACCGGCACGATGCGGTCGCATCCGCGCACGACCGCGTAGGAGTAGTGATAGTAACCGCCGCCGTTGGCGCACGAGCCCATGGAAATGACGTACCGCGGCTCCGGCATCTGGTCGTAGACCTTGCGGAGCGCAGGCGCCATTTTGTTGGTCAGTGTGCCGGCCACGATCATCACGTCGGACTGGCGCGGGGATGCGCGCGGTGCGAAGCCGAAGCGCTCGGCGTCGTAGCGCGGCATCGACATCTGCATCATTTCGACGGCGCAGCAGGCGAGGCCGAACGTCATCCACATGAGCGAGCCGGTGCGCGCCCAGTTGATGAGGTCGTCGGTCGTCGTGACGAGGAAGCCCTTGTCGGCCAGTTCGTCGGAGACCTTGGCGAAGAACGGGTCCGTCTTGGCCACGGCGCCGCTGCCCTGGCCTTCACCGGGCCGATCGAACGCCGGCGCGGGCGGAAGGATCAATCCCATTCCAGCGCTCCCTTCTTCCACTCGTAGATGAAGCCGATGGTGAGGACGCCGAGGAACGCCATCATCGACCAGAAGCCGAACACGCCGACCTCCTTGAACGCCACCGCCCAGGGGAACAGGAAGGCGATCTCGAGGTCGAAGATGATGAAGAGGATCGACACCAGGTAGAAGCGGACGTCGAATTTCATGCGGGCGTCGTCGAAGGCGTTGAAGCCGCATTCGTACGCCGAGACCTTCTCGGGATCGGGGTTGCGGTAGGCGACCAGGAACGGCGCGATCATCAGCGCCCCGGCGATGAGCAGGCCGACGCCGAGGAACACGACGATCGGCAGATACTGCATCAAAAGATCATTCATATCAGGGTCTCCGCAGCGAAGCGCCGCGTCAGAGATAGCAATCGGCTCATACGGCAGTCGCAGGCCCGACGCAATTGGTCTTATCGCCACTTCCGGCCTGGATTTTCAGTCATGTTCGAGGGGCCGCCGACGCCGCTCGCGCGCGCGCTCTCAAGGGCTCGAACGCCCGCCGGTCAGATGGGTGCGCGCCCGCGCCGTTCCACCGGCCGGTCGAGGATGCCGCGGCGGGCAGCCAGGCCGCCTTAAAGGTCGAAGAACACCGTCTCCCGGTCGCCTTGCATATGGATGTCGAAGCTGTAGAGCCCGGGAGCCGTCCGCTCGGCGATGAGTGTGCCGCGCCGCTCGGCCGGGACGGCCGCCAGCACGGGGTCGCGCGCGTGGGCGGCTGCATCCTCCGGGAAGTAGATGCGGGTGTAGGCATGGATCAGAAGGCCGCGCATGAATACCGCGACCGAGATGTGGGGGGCCTGCTCGCTATCGACGGCGCCGGGGCGGATGGTCTCGAACCAGTACCGGTTCGCAGGGTCCGTGCCGGTGCCGCAGCGGCCGAAACCACGAAACCCCGTGTTGCTCGCCCGCTGGTCGGCCGGATGGGCGTAGCGGCCCTGACCGTCCGCCTGCCAGATCTCGATCATCGCATCGGCGATCGGCTCACCGTTGCCGTCGAGGACGCGGCCTTCGATGCGGATGCGCTGGCCCGTCGTCTCATCGTTCGCAACCGTCGGCCCCGCGACGCTGGCAAAAGCGTAGCCGTACTGTTCGGGCGTCAACCCGTAGGCGAAGTAGGGCCCGACGGTCTGGGAGGGCGTCTCGTTGATGGCCACGGCTCAAGTCTCCATCGGCGTGGCCACGCGTCCGCGCAGCACGATGTCGAAGACGTAGCCGAGCGCGAAGCCCGGCTCGGTAACGTCGATCGAGAAGGTGGAAATGAGCCTCTCTCGGACGCCTGCGGGCGTGCACTGGTAGATCGGATCGAGGGCGAGCAGCGGGTCGCCGGGGAAGTACATCTGGGTCACGAGGCGGGAGATGAACGACGGCCCGAACAGCGAAAAGTGGATGTGATTCGGTCGCCAGGCATTGTGGTGGTTGCCCCACGGGTAGGCGCCAGGCTTCACCGTCATGAAGCGATAGCGACCTTCGGCGTCCGTCACGCAGCGTCCGCCACCGAGAAAATTCGGGTCGAGCGGGGCGTCGTGCTGATCGACGACGTGAATGTAGCGGCCGGCGGCGTTGGCCTGCCAGACCTCGATCAGCGTATGGGGAACCGGCCGGCCGGCTTCGTCGAGCACCCGGCCGGTGACGATGATGCGTTCGCCGAGCGGTTCACCGGTCTTGCGAGCGTTGCGGGTGAGGTCGGCATCGAGCGCGCCGAGGCTCTCGTGGCCGTAGATGGGTCCGGTCAGTTCGGAGAGCGTACGCCGGATGGGGATCAGCGGCTTCGTCGGGCCGCGCAGCACCGTTGAGCGGTAGGGCGGATAGATATAGGCCGGTTGGGCCGACCGGTCGCGCGGGGCCACCTCGTCCGACATCGGATGCTCCTCTCTCCTGCTCAGCGCCGCGGCACCGCCGGATGGCGTGCCGCCCGCGCCTGGGCCGTCAGCCGCACCTGGGCATTGCTGGCGCCGAAGCCCCGGTAGCCGCCACGCCGTTCGACGATCTCGAAGAAGAAGCGATCGTCGAACGTTGCCGTGTACATCTGAAAGTATTCCCCCTCGCCGTCGCGTTCGTACAGCATGTTGGCGGCCTTGAGCCGGTCGAGTTCGGCCGGCGACAAGTCGACCTTCGCTTCGAGATCGTCGTAGTAGTTCTCGGGGATGCTCAGCATGGCGACACCGTTGGCCGCGAGCCGCTCGGCCGTCGCGAAGATGTCGCGCGTCGCGAAGGCGATGTGCTGGACGCCCGAGCCGAACACCTCGGAGAGGAAGCGGGACGACTGCGTGCGGGACGACTGCGACGCGTTGAGTACGATCCGCAAGCTGCCGTCCGTCGCCTGCACGACCTGGCTTTTCACGAGGCCGCCCGGATCGAGGACATCCTGCTCGGGTGATTTCTCGAGGTCGAGGAGCGACGTGTAGAACAGCAGCCACGAAAGCATTTCCTCGTAGTGCATCGACTGCGAGATGTGATCGACGGTTTCGAGACCCGCGTCGGGACGCGAGACGTCGATCGGCAGTGGGCGGAATTCGATATCCCAGACACGGGCGAGTTCGCTCGCCGGATCAGTGAAGTAGAGAAGACTGCCGCCGAGACCGCGTACCGCGGGGATTTCCAATTCGCCCGGCCCGACGGCTTGGCGGAACGGTGTATCCTTCAGCCGCTGGGCCCGGTCGAGGCAACTCGCGGCATCGTCGACCTTGAGGCCGATCGCGCACACCGCCGATCCGTGGGTGATATTGAAGGCATGCGCGAAGCCTTCCTTCTCCGCATTGATGACGATGTTGATGCCGCCCTGGGCGAAGCGCGTCACTGCCTTCGAGATGTGCTGACCCGTCTTGCGAAAGCCGAGGCCCGAGAGAAGCGCCTCGAAGGCGGGAGAGGCGCCCTCGTCTATCGCGAACTCGATGAATTCCGTTCCGTGCACGCGGGCCCGCGGCGGAAGCGGCTCTGGCAGATTAGAGGCCGCCCCGAACGTGGTCCGCATCCGGTCGAGCATGTAGATCAGGGCGCGATGGCCATCGACGGCGACGCTTCTCGCCGAGCCGGCGCGGAACTGATCGTTGAAGATCTCGAGCGAGAGGATGCCGTCGTAGCCGGTCGCCTGCAGCGCGGTCATGAAGTCCGTGAGCGGAAGCTCGCCCTGGCCCGGGAAGTTGCGGTAATGCCGGCTCCACGAGAGGTAATCCATGTCGAGTACCGGCGCGTCCGCCACCTGAACCAGAGCGATGCGGTCGCGCGGGATGTTGCGGATCGCCGCGAGATCGGTCTTGCGGGCGAGGATGTGGTACGTGTCGAGCACGAGGCCGACGGCCGGATGGTCCGCTCGGCGCACCGCCTCCCAGGCATCGCGATAGTCGTTGATGTGGCGGCCCCAGGCGAGCGCCTCGAAGCCGACGCGCATGCCGCGCGCCGCCGCCCGGACACCCAGTTCGCGCAGATCCGCGGCCGCGCGTTCGAGGCCTCCGAGGCTTTCCGGCGAGACGTTGGAGCAGACCATCAGCAGCGGGCAACCGAGTTCCGCCATGACGTCGAGCTTGCGATCGGCGCGCTGGAAGACGCGCTCGCGCCGGCCGTCCGGCATGCCTTCGAAGTCACGGAACGGCTGGAAGGTAACGATCTCGAGCCCGAGGTCACCGGCCATTCGGCGAACATCGGCCGGGCTGCCGTTGAACGAGAGAAGATCGTTCTCGAACAATTCGACACCGGTGAACCCGGCCGCCGCGATCGCTTCAAGCTTCTCGGCCAACCCGCCGCTCAGACAAACCGTTGCGATCGCCGTGCGCATCGAAGCCTCCGTCGCTCGATCCCGCCCGCCTCGGATGGTCCGCGCCGGCGCGCGGATCCGCTCACGCCTTCACTTTGGCCTCGACGCCGAGGATCCCCGACGGCTTGACCATCAGAACGAGGATCAACAGGACGAAGGCGTAGACGTCCTTGTAAGTTCCCGAAACATAGCCCGCGCCGACGCTCTCCACCACGCCGACGAGGAGGCCACCGAGGACGGCACCCGGCAGGCTGCCAAATCCGCCGACGACCGCGGCCGCAAAGGCCTTGATGAGAATGCCGAGCCCCATCTGCACGGAGACGTAGTTGATCGGACCGATCAGCACGCCCGCCGCCGCGCCGAGGCCGCAGCCGATCCCGAAAATGATCGAGATCATCAGCGGCACGTTCACGCCGCTGAGGTAGGCGATGTCCTTGTTGTGGGCGACCGCGCGCATGGCGAGGCCGATCATCGTCTTGCGGAGCACGAGGTTCAGCACGAACATCAGCACCAGCGCCGCGACGATGATGTAGATGTAGGACATCGGCAGCGCCAGATTGCCGATCTCGACGGGCATGCCGAAGCGAACCGGAAAGGGCAGCGGCTTGGCACCCCAGATCAGGTAGGCGACGTTCTGCAGCACGATCGACATGCCGAACCCGGCAATGATCATGCCCATGCCGGCGACCGTGTACCCGCCGCCCGAACTGGTCAGCGGGCGATAGAACAGCCGCTCGATCAACACGCCGAGCAATCCGGTCAGAACGACGGCGGCGACCAGTGTCGCGATATAACCGAGCCCGGCGTGCTGGAAGATCATCAGACCGATGAAGGCCCCGAGCATGTAGATTTCGCCATGGGCGAAATGGACGATGTCGAGGCCGGAGAAGATCAGCGAGATGCCAATCGCGACCAGCGCGTACACCATGCCGATCGACAATCCAATGATGACGAGATCGATGAAGTAGTCCACGGCGTCGCCTCGTCCCCCGTCCTCAGAGTTGCGCTTCGCGGTTGGCGACGGTGCCGCCGAGATAAGAAAGGCGCACGTTGTCGTCATACATCAGCTGTTCGGCGGGCCCCTCGATATGGATGACGCCGTCCTTGATGACGTAGCCGTAGGCCGCGAGCAGCAGCGCCATGCGCACGTTCTGCTCGACCATCAGCACCGTCATGCCGTCCTGGGTGATCCGGTGAATAGTGCGGAAAATGTCCATCACCACTTGCGGGGCGAGGGCCGCACTCGGCTCGTCGAGGATGATCATCTTCGGCGACGACATCAGCCCGCGGCCGATGCAGACCATCTGGAGCTGACCGCCGGAGAGCGTGCCGGAGAGCTGCTTGCGCTTCTCCTTGAGGATCGGGAAGTAGCTGTAAACGCGCTCGAGGGCGCTCGCGATCTTGGCGCTTTCGCGCACCGTGTAGGCGCCGAGTTTCAAGTTTTCCTCGACCGTCATGCCGGGGAAAGCTTCCTTCCCCTGCGTGACCTGCACGAGACCCCGCCGCACGATGAGGTCGGGCCGCAGTCCATCGATACGCTCGCCGTCGAAAGTGATCGATCCGCTCCACGGCTTGATGAGGCCCGAGGTCGCCTTCAGAAGCGTCGACTTGCCGGTGCCGTTGCCGCCGAGCAGCGCGACGATCGAACCGCGGTCGACGTGCAGGCTCGCGCCGTTCAGGATCTGCACCTTTCCGTAGCCGCCGACGAGGTCCTTGATTTCGAGCATTCGGCTCATGGCGTCCCCTCCCCGCTCATGCCGATCGCATGAAGGCGCGGACGTCCTCGTCCTTCATCTCCTTGCCGAGGTACGCCTCGATGACCTTGTCGTTTTCCTTGATCTCGTCGGGCGTCCCTTCGGCGATCTTCTCGCCGTGTTCGAGCACGGTCACGCGCTCGCAGGTGTCCATCACGAGTTTCAGGATGTGCTCGATGATGATGATCGTCAGGCCAAACCGCTTCTGCAGCGCGAGGACTGTTTCGAGCAGGATATCGACGTTGGTCGGCGACAGGCCGGCGCCCGGCTCGTCGAGCATCAGGAGTTTCGGCTTCATGGCCATCGCGCGGCCGAGCGCCAGCAACCGACGTTGGCCGCCCGACATCTCACCGGCCGGCATGTCGGCGTAGTCCGCGAGGCCGATGAACGCCAGCAACTCCATCATCTCGGCGCGCACGCGGCGTTCTTCCGCCCACACCTTCGGTGTTCCGAGAACGGCCGCGGCGTTACCGTAGCCCATCAATGCATGGTGGCCGATGAGCATGTTCTCGATCACGCTCATGCCGTTGAATATCCGCAACAGCTGGAACGTGCGCGCGACGCCCTGGCGGGCGATGTCGTGCGCTTCCCAGCCGGTGATGTCGGTCCCGTCGAACACGACCTTGGCGCCGGGCTCCGGCTTGTAGACGCCGGATATCAGATTGAAGAGCGTGCTCTTGCCGGACCCGTTGGGCCCGATGATGCCACGCACTTCGCCGCGGCGCACCGCGAGGTCGACGCCGGAGACGGCCCGCAGGCCGCCGAAGCGCTTCGAAAGGTTGGTGACTTCGAGCAGATGGGTCATGTGCCGCCCCGGGCTGCGTCGGCGCGGGCTTTGCGGATGGCGGCGAAGCGGCGGCGCACGAAGAAGTCGTCGATGATGCCGCCGATGCCACGCGGCATGAACATCACGACCAGCACGATGATCGAGCCGAAGATCGCCATGCGGTACTGGTAGTAGTCCTGGGTCAGATCGTTGATGATGGTCACCACGATGGCGCCGATCACGCCGCCCCAGATGTGGCCGATCCCGCCGAACACGACCATCAGCAGAAGCGTCACCATCTCGGTGACGGTGTAGTCGTTCGGATTGAGGAAGCCCGGCGCCATATGCGCCTTGAGGCTGCCGGCGCAACCCGCATAGAGGGCGCTCAGCACGAAAGCGATCAACTTGTATTTGCGCACGTCGACGCCGCTGGCGGCGGCCGCGAGTTGGTCCTCGCGGATGGCCTTGAAGGCGCGGCCGATGTCGGAGCGCAGGATCGAGAACGAGAAGTAGATGCCGATCACGGCCATCGGCATGACGACGTAGAAGTACTCGCGGTGCGTATCGAGGACGAGGCCGCCGATGGCCGGCGACGGAATACCTTCGAAGCCGATGGCGCCGCCGAGATACTCCGTGCCCGAGATGATGATGCGGACGGATTCGGCGAGGCCGAGCGTGGCGAGCGCGAGATAGGCGCCTTCGAGGCGGAAAGCCGGGATGCCGATGAGGGCGCCGACGACGGCGGTCATGAGCATCGCAGCCGGCATAGCGGCCCAGAACGGCAGGCCGAATTTTACCGAGACGACCGCCGACGTGTAGGCGCCGATGGCGGCGACGGCGACATGGCCGACCGTGACCTGGCCGGCAAAGCCTTTCACGATGTTGAGGCCGACGGCGAGGATGATGTTGATGCAGATGACGTTCAGAACGTACTGGTGATAGGCGTTGCCGACGAAGAACGGCAGCGGCAGCAGCAGGACGAGCCCGACGATCCACGGCACGATCGGATGGCGCAGAAGGCCGCCCGTCGCTCCGTCATCGGACGTCGCGCCGGCTTCAGCTCGCCGTGCCGCTTCGGCATCCATCTGTCTACTCCGGAGAAGAGACGGCCGGCGCTCACCCTTGGCGGCGCCGGCACGTCGTCAGCGGTCGAGCTTCAGAGGCCGAAGTCGGGGTCGAAGCTCACGCGGGCGAGCACCCGCGTGTCGAAGTCCTTACCGCCCTGGGTGTACTCGACGAGAATACCGGTGCGGTTGCCGTCGCGGCACTGCGGCGTCGGGTCGGCGCAGAAGCTGATCGGACCCGAAGCGAGGCCGCTGTAATCCTTGATGCTGGCGAGTGCATCGCGGATGGCGAGGCGGTCGGCCTTCAAGGAGGCATCCGTCAGGTCGAGCTTCGCGCGGCCGAGAGCGAGCTTCACGAGCTGCGCCGTTTCGTAAGCCTGGCTGAAGTCATGGTCGGGGCAACGGACCTTGTACTTGTCCTGCACCATCTTCACGAAGGCTTGGGCGACCGGGCGGTCGTCCTTGCAGTTGAAGGCCGCCGCGAAGGTCAGCCCCTTGGCGGCGTCGCCGGCGAGTTCGGGAACGGGCGCGTTGGAGGCCGCAGAGGCGGCGACGCGGCGGACGCGGGCCGGGATGCCCACTTCATACGATTGCTGCGTGATGCGGGCGATCGCGTCGAGCTGGCCGCCGATCGCGAGCACGTCGGGGTTCATCGACTTGATCTTCAGGAGATGCGAGCGGAAATCGAGGTCCGTTTCCTGCATCTGGGCTTCGTAGACCGGATCGGCGTTGTAGTTCTTCTTCATGAAGTTCTGATAGTCCTTCGTGAAGCCGATGCCGGCGCCATCCGTCGTGAACAGATAGGCGACCTTCTTGCCGACGTTCTCGGAAAGATACTTGGCGTGCACGGACGCGTAGAAGCGTTCGGAGACGGCCGTGCGGAAGACCCAGGCGCTGCCCTTCTTGGTGATGTTGGCGTTGGTCGAGTGCGGCACGATCTGCGGCACTTCTTCCTTGGCCGTGATGTCGACGAGCGGCATCGTCACCGAGCTGCAGGTCGAGCCCAGCACGAGATGAACCTTGTGCTGATGAATGAAGCGATTGACGTTGGCGACGCCCTTGTCGGGCTTGCATTCGTCGTCGAGCAGGATGACTTCGATCTTCTTGCCGTTGATGCCGCCCGACGCGTTCACCGCCTCGAGCTCGTCCTTGGTCATCTGGCCGTATTTGATGCCGTTCTCGACGATCATGCGCAGCGTGACGCCGATGCGGATGACATTGTCCTGTGCCTGAGCCGCAACGCCCCCGAACAGGAGCGCGCTCGCCGGCAGGGCCGCCAGGGCCCACCGTGCCATACGAGTGGTCATTCCGTTTCCTCCTCCAGTGTCTGCCTCGGGTTCTTTGCCCGATGGCAGCTTCGGACCCTCGACCGCCGAAGTCACAAGGCCCGCGCGGCTGCAGCGTAGTGCAGACGTTGGCCCTGCGCCAGACGGCCATCGCGGGAGCTTTTCAGTTGCCGGATCGCGATGTGGTCCAGGATCGGGAGCCATCATTGCAAATCCCGCAAGTCCGTCAAGAAAAGTCGATCATTTCCATCAGACCGGTGATGCCAGAGGCAGCATTGCGAAAAACGCAGTTGCGGATTGAGCGCAGACGGCTAGCGTTGGCCGGTCGCGGTAAAAAGATGGAAAACCATCAGTCAGCCCACCGCGACGGGAGGAACGGACGTCGTGCTGGAGCGCCGTCCCAGAGTCGCCGAGGTGGCCGCCCGCGCCGGTGTCAGCACCGCGACGGTGGATCGCGTCATCAATGGGCGCGGCGGCGTGCACGCGCGGACCGTCGCCCGCGTCGAACAGGCATTGCGCGAGGTCTCGACCATCGCCGGGCGCCGGCGCGTCGTCGGATTGCCCGCCGGATCTCCGCGTTTCGACATTCTGCTTCCCGCCGATTCCGGACGTTCGACGGAGGTGCTCGGCGAAGAACTCCGCCGTCTCGCCGAGGCGCGCCGGCTCGCCGTGAACGTGCTCGGTGTCGAGCGGATCAATCCCGCGGCACTGGCAGCCGCGCTTCGCCGCTGCATCGCGTTCGGCAGTCGGGGCGTCGCGTTCCAGGGTGTCGACCATCCATTGGTGCGTGACGCCGTTGACGACCTCCGGCGCGCCGGCATTCCAGTTCTGACGCTCTGCTCGGACGTCGCCGGCATCGATCGCGCGGCCTACGTCGGCGTCGACAATCGCGCCGCCGGGCGGACGGCCGGCTGGCTGATGGGGCGCTTCTGCCGGTCACCCGGCACTCTCGCCGTCGTCTGGGGCGGCCAGCTCTACCGCAGCCATGAGGAGCGCGAGAGCGGCTTTCGCGCCATCATCCGACGCGAACACCCGGATCTCAGGATCGTCGAACTGGTCGATGGCAACGACGATGCCGACCTCAATTATCGCCATGTCCTCGATCTGCTCGCGGCGCATCAGGACCTGCTCGGTCTCTATTGCGTCGGCGGCGGCCAGAGCGGCGTTGCCCGGGCTCTCGAGGCGGCCGGGCGGGCGCGCGACGTCGTCCTGATCGGTCACAACTTCAACGACGAGACCAAGCCCTACCTGTTGTCGGGGACCATCGACGCGATCGTCCACCAGGACATGGGAGCGATCGCGCGCCGCACCCTCGATGCCCTGACCGGCAACGACCCGACGCCGCAGAGCGCCGCGGTGCCGGTCGAGATCGTCACACGCGAGAACATGATGCACCGCTGAGGCGGCCCGGCGGGCTCCCTCGGATAAACGGAGGACGGATCAGATGGCGGATAAGTTCGAGGGACTGGCGCAGGCACTCGCCGCCGCGTGGCGGTCCGGCGGGACGGTACCTCTGCCGCCGGCGGGCTCGGCGCCGACGACGCGCGCCGAGGCTTTCGCCGTCCAGGACCGCATGGCCGAAATCCTCGGCGACAAGGTCGTCGGGTGGAAGGTCGGCGCGACCGTCAAGGCGGTCCAGCAGTTCGAGGGTCATACCGGCCCCGTGCCCGGCCGTGTCTTCGCCGATCGACTGTTCATGAGCCCGGCCAAGGTGCCGGCGAAGCAATATCACGCGCCCAAGGTCGAGTGCGAATTCGCGTTCCGGCTCAACGCCGATCTGCCGCGAACGTCGGGCCCCGTCCGGCCGGCGGATCTCGCGCCGCTGCTGACGTTCCATCCGGCGATCGAACTCGCCGCCACCCGCTACGCGCCGGGAACGGGACATCGCGCGGCGACGACGTACGACGGCATCGCCGACAATGGCACCAGCGGCGCCGTCGTGCTCGGTGCCGGCATTACGGACTGGCAGGCTCTCCCCTTCGAGACGATGGAGATCGATGGGCGCATCGACGGCAGTCCGCCTTTGCAGGCCTACTCGGGACCCTATCGCCGCCATCCACTCGAGGTCACGGCGGAGACGTTTACGGAGCTATTTGCGCGCGGGGTCAGCCTGCCGGCCGGCACCTGCCTGCTCACCGGCTCGCTGACGCTGCCGACGACGATCCGGCCGGGCCAGACGCTGGTCGCCCGCTTTGCGGACTTTGCGCCGCTCACGCTGACCCTGACGAAGGACTAGTCATGGCTGCGCTCACCGGCCGAACCGCCATCGTCACGGGCGCCTCACGCGGCATCGGCGCGGCGATCGCGCGCCGCCTGGCAAACGACGGCGCGCGCATCGTCGTCTGGGACCGCGAGCCGCTGCCTGCGCCCGCGGGCTCGCACGTCGAGGCGGTGGATGTCAGCGACCTCGCCTCGGTCGAGGCGGGCTTCGCGCGTACGCTCGCGGCCGTCGGCCGGGTGGACATCCTGGTCAACAACGCCGGCGTCAATGGCCCGACGGTTCCTGTCGTCGAGTACCCGGTCGAGGCGTGGCATCGGGTGCTCGCGGTCGACCTCACCGGCGTCTTCTTCTGCTGCCGGACGGTCGCACCGCATCTGACGGCCAACGGCTTCGGGCGGATCGTCAATATCGCCTCGATCGCCGGGAAGGAGGGCAATCCGAACGGCGCCGCCTACACGGCTGCGAAACACGGCGTCGTCGGCTTCACGAAGGCGTTCGCGCTCGAACTCGCGCAGACGGGCGTCACGGTCAACGCCATCGCCCCCGCCATCACGGAGACCGATCTCTTCAAAGAGATGACGCCGGAGTACATCGCCGGCCGCAAGGCGCGTATCCCGATGGGCCGTTTCTGCACCGTCGATGAAATCGCAGCGATGGTCGCCTTCGTCGCCGGACCCGACTGCTCGTTCACGACCGGCTTCACTTTCGACATCTCTGGTGGCCGGGCGACCTATTGAGGCGATGCGCATGATCGGATCCGCTCCATCGCTGTCACTCGCTCACCTTTCGGAGCTCGAGCTTCCGCCGGCCGAATTGATGCTCGCGGCCGGCCGTGCCGGCTTCGCCTCGGTCGGCTTCCGCACGCATCCGGCCGCGCCGGGTGGCCCGAGCTACCCGCTCTCGACGCCGGCCGAGCAGGCCGAGATCCGACGGCTGACGGCCGAGACGGGCGTCGCGGTGCTCTACGTCGAGCTCATCTCGCTGTCGGAGACGACGCGGCCGGCCGATTACGAGCGCATGATCGCCACCGGTGCCGCCATCGGTGCGACGCGGCTTGCCGTCGGCGGCGACAGCGCGGACATCGTCGTCGTCGCAGAGAAAATGGCCGCGATCTGCGAACTCGCGCGCCCCTTCGGCATCGCCGTCGACCTCGAATTCATGCCGTTCCGCGGCATCAAGTCGTTCGCCGATGCCAAGGCCGTCGTGACGGCGACGGGGTCCCCGAGCGCTCACATCCTGGTCGACGCGCTCCACGTCTTTCGATCGGGCAGTTCCCTCGACGACATTCGCTCGACCGATCGCCGGCTCATCGGCACCTTCCAGATCTGCGACGCGCCCGCCGTCGCGCCGCCGCCCGCCGAACTCGTCGTGGAGGCGCGGACCCGGCGGCTGCGTCCCGGTGCCGGCGGTCTCGACCTCTCGGGTCTGATCGCCGCGTTACCCGCCGACGTGCCGAACGGCGTCGAGGTGCCGCTCGCCGGAGAATTCCCCAACATGCCCGCCGCCGACCGCCTTGATATCCTCGGACGTGCGACGCGCGACTATTTCAGCCAACGGAGGTCTACGTGACGAAGCCGATCTACATTCTCAACGGCCCAAACCTCAACCTGCTCGGTACCCGCGAGCCGCATATCTACGGCTCGACCACGCTCGCCGAGGTGGGCCAGATGTGCGAGGCGCGCGGCAAGGAACTTGGCCTCAGCGTGGTGTTCCGCCAGTCGAACAGCGAGGCTGAGATCATCGGCTGGATCCACGAGGCCATCAACGGGGCCGACGGCATCATCATCAATCCGGCCGCCTTCACGCACACCTCGGTCGCCATTCTCGATGCGCTCAACATGATCAAAGCGCCGATCATCGAGTTGCATATCTCCAACCCGCACAAGCGCGAAGCCTTCCGCCATCATTCCTACGTGACGTACGCGGCAACCGCGCTCATCTGCGGCCTCGGCGTCGCCGGGTATCCCATTGCGGTCGCCGCGATGGCGGAGCTCCTCAAGGCCAAGAAAGCGGCCAAGTGACATGGCGGCCGACGCCAAAGCCAAGGTCACGACCGAGCGCGACGGCGCCATCCTCTGGGTGACGATCGATCGGCCCGAGGTGCTGAACGCGCTCGACCCCGAAGCCCACCGCGGTCTCGCGGCCGCCTTCGACGCGTTCGCCGCGGACGCTTCGCTTCGTGTCGCGGTCATCACCGGGCGCGGGGACAAAGCGTTCTGCGTCGGCAGCGATCTCAAGGCGCGGGCGGCGACCAACGCCGACGATCATCCGGACACGGGGTTTGCCGGCCTCACCCATCGCTTCGATCTCGCCAAGCCGGTGATCGCGGCGGTGAACGGCCTCGCCATCGGCGGCGGCGTCGAAATCGTCGCGGCGGCCGACCTCGCCATCGCTGCCGACCATGCCGCTTTCGCGCTTCCCGAGCCGCGCGTCGGTCTCGCCGCGCTCGGCGGCGGCGGGCTGCAACGCCTCGCGCGTCATCTGCCGCTCAAGTACGCGATGGATCTCGTGCTCACCGGACGGCGCATCGATGCGGCGGAGGCGCAGCGGATCGGCCTCGTCAACTCCGTCGTGCCGGCGGGTGAACTCCGCGCCAAGGTTCGCGCCACAGCGGAACAGATCATCGCCGGTGCCCCCCTCGCCATTGCGGCGTCGAAGCAGGTGATGCTGCAGAGCCTCGCCCACGCCGATCTCGCCGATGCGTTGCGGGCCCATTACCCGGCCGCGGAACGCATGCTCGCCAGCGAAGATGCCCGCGAAGGCCAGCGCGCCTTCGTCGAGCGCCGCCCGCCCTCGTGGCAGGGGCGCTGACACCGAAACAAGGAGGACAAAACATGGCAGACTTCTACGTCAAGGTCGGCGACGTGGCGCGCTTCTCGAAGACCGTCGGCGAGTACGACGTCTACGGATTTGCCGGTATCACCGGGGACCTGTCGCCGAACCATGTCGACAAGGTCTACATGGCGAAGTCGAGCTACGGGAAGCTGCAGGCGCACGGCGCGCTGATGGTCGGCTATATGTCGACCGCCTCGACTCTCATCATCGCCCACGCCCGCGACAATGCGGACGAGACGCCGGTCTCCCTCGGCTACGACCGCATCCGCTTCCTGAAGCCGGTCTTCATCGGCGACACCATCACCGTCACCTATACGATCGCGGCGATCGACGTGGAGCGGCGCCGCTCGACGGGCGACATCAAGATCACCAACCAGGACGGCGAGCTGGTGACGGTCGGAACGCATATCCTGAAGTGGGTGAAGAATGCGTCCTGACAGACCCCTCGTGCTCGGGTTCATAGGGGGCCGGCGATGAAGTTCGGTTGGTGCGCGCCACCTGCCGAAGCCGACCGGCTCGCCCGGATTGGCTACGACTACATCGAGGTGCCCCTCGCCGGCTGCGGTCTCGAGGACGAGGCGACGCGCCGCACCGCAAGTGTGGCGCTGAAGCGGCTCGGCTTGCCGGCCGAAACCTTCAACTACTTCTTCCCGAACGACATGATCGTCGTTGGTCCCACCGTCGATGCGGCCCGTGTCAAGACGTACCTCGCGCATGCCGGCGAGCTGATGGCTGCGGTCGGCGCCCGCGTCGCCGTGTGCGGCAGCGGCTGGGCCCGCAATGCGCCGCCGGGCTGGCCCCTCGCAGCGGCGGCGGACCAGTTCGTTGAAGCGCTACACTGGGCGGCGGATGCCGTGCGCGGCAGCGGCGTGACCGTCGTCATCGAACCGCTCAATCGGACAGAGTCGACGCTCGCCAACAGCGTCGGCGAAGCCGTCGCCCTCGCGCGCCGCGTCGCGCGGCCGGAAATCCGTGTGCTGGCGGACTTCTATCACATGAACGAAGAAGCCGAGCCGCTCGAGGAAGTGTTCCATCATCGCGGCGACCTCGCCCACGTCCACCTCGCCGATACGCGCCGGCTCAACCCGGGGACCGGTCGATATGACTATCCGCGCTTCTTCGGTCTTCTGAAGGCTGCCGGTTATGCCGGAAGCCTTTCGGTCGAATGCTGGGCCGAGCGGACCGACGAGGCGCTTGCCACCTCGCTCGCTTTCCTCCGGCGACAATGGGCGGATGCGTCGCCCGTCGCCCCTGTTTCTGCGCAAGGAGCCATATCATGAAAGTGCGCCTCGACGGCCAGGTCGCGATCGTCACCGGCGGCGCGCGCGGCATCGGATACGGCATCGCCCGGCTCATGGCGGAGCGCGGCGCCCGCGTGATCGTGTGGGATCGCGATCTCGCTCCCCTGCACGGTTCGAAGGACTTCACGCCGCTCGCCGCGGAGGTCGTCGACATGGCGGATCACCGATCCGTGACGGCGGCGTTCGAGAAAGCCGTCGCGGCGTTCGGCCAGATCCATATCCTCGTCAACAACGCCGGCATCAACGGGCCGATCAAGCCGACGTGGGAGTATCCGCTCGAGGACTGGGACCGCGTCGTCGCGATCAACATGAACGGCGTGTTCTACGCGAGCCGTGAAGCGGCCCGCCACATGCGCGCGCATCGCTACGGCCGGATCGTCACTATCGCGTCGATCGCGGGCAAGGAAGGCGTCGCCAACATTTCAGGGTACGCGACAGCCAAGGCCGGCGTCATCGGTCTCGCCAAGTCGATGGCGAAGGAGCTCGCGGACAGCGGCGTCACCGTCAACTGCATCGCGCCGGCGATGACGGAAACCCCACTCCTCGAGACGATGACGGAGGAGCACATCCGCAACATGAAGGCGAAGATCCCGATGGGACGGTTCGTGCAGATCGACGAGGTCGCGGAACTCGCGGCCTGGATCGCGAGCCCCGCCTGCAGCTTCACGACGGGTTTCGTGTTCGACATCACCGGCGGGCGGGCGACCTATTGAGGATGCGTGCATGATCGGCGCCGACCGCGTCTGCCTCAATCAGGTGACCGTGCTCCAGCAGTGGACCCTGCCGGAGTTCCTGGCGAACGTGCGCCGGCACGGCATCCGGTCGATCAGCATCTGGCGCGACAAGCTCAAGGCTGCCGGTCTCGACGACACCGTCAGGCGGCTCGCGGACAGCGATTATGCCGTGACGAGCCTTTGTGCCGGCGGCCTCGTGACGGCGGCGGATCCTGCAGCGGGACGCGCCGCAATCGACGAGGCGAAGCGCGCCCTCGACGAGACCGCTGCCATCGGGGCCGGCTGCCTGATGTTCGTCGCGGGCGGGCTCGACCCGGTAGACAAGGACATGGGCCGGACGCGGGCTCGTGTCCTCGACCGGCTGGCCGACCTCGTTCCGCACGCAAAGGCGCGCGGCGTGAAGATCGCGCTCGAGCCGCTCCATCCCATGGTCGCCGGCACGCGCTCGGTCCTCAGCACCCTGAAGCTCGCCAACGACTGGTGCGATGCGCTCGGCGCCGAGGATACCGTCGGCATCGCCGTCGACACCTACGCGGTCTGGTGGGACCCCGAACTCGACACCGAGATTGCGCGGGCGGGGCGGCGGATCATCGCTTTTCACGTGTCCGACTTCCTCGCCGACACGACAGACCTGCGGCTCGATCGTGGCATGATGGGCGACGGCCTGATCGACATCCCGGCCATGCATCGGAGCGTCGAAGCCGCCGGCTACACCGGACCGGTGGAAGTCGAAATCTTCTCACAGAGAAACTGGTGGCAGCGCGATCCCGACGACGTGATCCGCGTCGTCCTCGAACGCTGCCGCACCGCCGTCTGACAGGAGGGACCATGGCTCTCGACAATCCGCATGTGGTGGTGATCGGCGCCGGGGCGATGGGCGGGCTGTTCGGCGGGCTGCTCGCCGAGGGCGGTCTCAAGGTCACCCTCGTCGATACCGCGGCCGACCATATCGGCGCGATCCGCGAGCGCGGTCTGCGCATCGTCGGCGTCGGCGGCGACCGGTTCATCCCGATCGGCGCAACCACGAATGCCGGCGACATCGCGAGCGCCGACGTCGTGCTCTTCCAATGCAAGGCGTTCGCGAACGAGGCGGCCGCCCGCGCATCAGCGCATCTCTTCGGCCCGCGCGGCGCCGTCGCGATCAGCTTCCAGAACGGCCTCGGGAACGAGGATCGCATCGGCGCCGTCATTGGCCGCGAGCATGTGGTCGCCGGCCTGACCGCGCAGGCAGGCCTTGTCGAAGCCCCGGGAGTCGTCCGCAACTTCGGAGACCTGCCGACCCACATCGGCGAAATGGCCGGCGGGCTTTCGGCGCGTGTCGAGGCGATTGCCAGCGCGTTTACGCGGCACGGGCTGCCGACGACGGCGAGTGCCGACATCAAGCGTGAGAAGTGGAAGAAGCTGCTCGGGAACGTCGGCCTCGGCGCGATCTCTGCCGTCACCGATCTGCGCTCGTTCGAGATCATGCAGGTGCCGGAACTGCAGGCGACCGTGTTCCGCCTCGTCGACGAGGCGGCCGCCGTCGCCGCGGCCGAGGGCGTGAAGCTCGACGTCGCCGAGGCGCGCAGCGTCCTCATGAAGCTCGCGGACACGACGGGCGGCGGGACCGGCACGTCGAAGTCCTCCATGCGCGAGGACATCATCCGTAAGCGACCAACCGAGATCGGAAGCATCCACGGCGCGGTCGCCGACCTCGGCCGCAAGCATGCGATCGCAACGCCGACGCTCGACGCCATGGTGGCGCTCGTGCGGGGCATCGAGTCCACGTATCTCAAAGGAAGGTGAGTCATGACCCGAGAATTCGAGGGCAAGATCGTCGTCGTCACCGGTTCGAGCCGGGGCATCGGCTACGGCATCGCGGAGGCGTTCGCCCGGGAAGGCGCGCAGGTCGTGCTGGGGGCGGCCTCGGCCGAAAACCTCGCCAAGGCCGACCAGAAGATCCGGGCGATGGGCAAAGTCCTCGCGCCGGTCACGGTGGCGGGCGATCTCCGAACGGAAGCCGGCTGTGCGGCCGTGCACAAGGCGGTCGCCCACCGGTTCGGGCGCTGTGATGTCCTGGTGAATTCGGCGGGCGCCACCAAGGCGGGCGCCTTCCTGCAGCAGCCGGATGCTGACTGGCACGACGGGTTCGCGCTCAAGTTCTACAGCTGCGTGCGGCTCTGCCGCCTGTTCTGGCCGATGCTCGAAGCCTCACAAGGCTTCGTCGTGAACATCATCGGCGGGGCTGCCCGCACGCCGGATCCAGAATTCCTCGTCGGCGGATCGGTCAATGCCGCGATGGCCAACTTCACCAAGGGTCTCTCGGGGCTCGGCAAGCGCTCGGGCGTGAACGTGAACGCGATCCTGCCGGGCCTCACCGAGACCGACCGTGTGCTGACGCTGTTCCAGCAGCGCGCGGCAGCCACCGGATCGACCCCGGAAGAAGTACGCCGGCGCGCCGTTGAAAAAGACGGGCTGCGTCGCCTCGCGACGCCAGAGGATTGCGCCGAACTCGCGCTCTTCCTCGCCAGCCCGCGGGCGCGCCACATCCAGGGGACCTCGATCGCCGTCGACGGCGGCCAGACCGCCAGCGTGTTCTGAGGACGCTTCATGCGGTTCGCCCTCACCGAGGAACAACGGCTCCTGGTCGAAACGTCACGACGTTTCGTCCAGTCGCAACTCGTGCCGCTGGAAGACGAGGTCGAGCGGACGGGCGCGCTCGACCCCGCCAAGGCGCGGGCGATCTTCGAGGCGTCCCGCGCCCTCGGTCTTTATGCGTGCAACATCCCGGTCGAGTTCGGCGGCGGCGGCCTCTCTGCCGTGGATACCTGCCTCGTCGAAGAGCAGTTCGGCTGGACGACCGACATTCTCATTCGCCGCGCGTTCGGCAACGTCTACGAGGTGTTGCTGCTCGCTAATGCGGCCCAGCGCGAGCGCTGGCTGCTGCCTGCCGTGCGCGGCGAGCGCACGTTCTCGGTCGCCTTCACCGAGCCCGGAGCCGGTTCGGACGCCGCCGGCATTCAGACCCGTGCGACGCGCGAGGGCGACGGCTGGCGGCTCGATGGTCAGAAGCTCTTCATCAGCGACGGTCTCTTCTCCGACTTCTTCGTCGTCTCCGCTGTCACCGATCCGGCAGCCGGCGCACGCGGCATCTCGCTCTTCATCGTCGACAAGGGAATGCCCGGGTTCACGGTCGGCGCCGACCAGCCGATGATGGGGCTGCGTGGTACCAGCCACGTGCCGCTCTACTTCGACGGCGTCCGTCTCGGTCCGGAGCATTTGCTCGGTGCGGAAGGTCGCGGGCTTCGCCACGCGTTCGAGACGCTGGGGCGCATTCGCCTGGCCCACATCGGTGCGCGGGCCGTCGGCAAGGCGACGCGGCTCCTCGGCGCGATGACGGCCTATGCCGCGGAACGCCACCAGTTCGGCCATCCGATCGGCGATCATCAGATGATCCAGCAAATGCTTGCCGACAGCGCCATGGAGATCAACATGGCGCGGCTCCTCGTGCTGCAGACGGCCTCGCGGATCGACGATGGCCAGGACTCGCGGGAGCATATCTCGATGGTGAAGGTGCAGGCTGCTGAAATGCTCGGCCGCGTCGCAGACCGGGCCGTTCAGATCCATGGCGGCTCCGGCTATGCCAAGGACACGCTCGTCGAGCGGCTCTATCGCGACGCGCGCGTGTTCCGCATCTACGACGGAACGTCCGAAATCCACCGCACCGTGATCGCCCGCGCGCTGATGAAGCCCGACGGCGCATCGCGTCTCGCCGATATTCTTTGAGGACCAGGGACTGCTTATGAGCTTCAACAAGTTCGTGACTGCGGACGCGGCCGCCGCGCTCATCCCGGACGGCGCAACCGTCGCGCTGATCGGCGGCGGCGGCGGCCTCGTCGAGGCGACGTGCCTGCATGCCGCCGTGGAAGCCCGCTTCCTCGCGTCCGGACACCCGCGCAACCTCACCGTCGTGCACGCCCTCGGCATCGGCGACCGCAAGACGAAGGGACTGAACCGGTTCGCGCACGAGGGCATGGTGCGCAAGGTGATCGGCGGGCACTGGGTCTGGTCGCCGCGCATGCAGCAGCTCGCTCGCGAGGAGAAGATCGAGGCGTTCGTGATGCCGGGCGGCGTCGCCATGCAGCTCTTCCGCGAGATCGGCGCGCGCCGTCCGGGCCTCTTCACGCACGTCGGCCTCGGCACGTTCGTCGACCCGCGTCTCGAAGGCGGCCGGATGAACAAGAGCGCCAAAGGCGACCTCGCCGACGTCGTCACGATCGAGGGCCGCGAGCTCCTGCGCTACAAGCCATTCAAGGTCGACGTCGCGCTGATCCGCGGTTCGTTGGCCGACGCGCACGGCAACGTCAGCCTCGACCAAGAGCCGGCGAACGTCGACATCTACGCCGCCGCCCTCGCCGCCCACAATTCCGGCGGAAAGGTCATCGTGCAGGTGCGCACCGCCGTCGAGGTCGGGGCGTTGCCCGCGCGCGCCGTCCGCGTCCCGGGCGCGATCGTCGACGCCGTCGTCGTCGATCCCGGCCAGTCGATGGGCTACGACGTCGTCTACGATCCGACGATGTCGGGCGAGATCAAGGGACCCGCCGCGCCGGCGGCACCCCAGCCGTTTACCGTCCGTCAGCTGATCGCCCGCCGCGCGGCCGACGAACTCGCGGACGGGGCTGTCCTCAACTACGGCTTCGGCATCCCCGACGGCGTGGCGAAACTCGTCGCCGAGCGCGGCCACCTCGGGCGCTACTACCAGACGATCGAGCATGGCACCTACGGCGGCGAACTGCTCGACGGCACGCTGTTCGGCTACGCGCGGAACGCGACGGCGATGATCGATGGTCCATCACAGTTCGATTTCTACTCGGGCGGCGGGCTCGACATCACCTTTCTCGGCTTCGGTGAGGCGGACCGGCACGGCAACGTCAACGTCTCGAAACTCGCCGGCGTGCCGATCGGTCCCGGCGGCTTCATCGACATTGCGCAGAACGCGCGGAAAGTCGTGTTCTGCGGCACCTTTGACGCGAAGGGTACGGAACTCGACATCGGCGGCGGCAAACTGACGATCCGGCGCCATGGGGACGTGCGCAAATTCGTCGACGCGGTCGAACAGGTGACGTTCTCCGGCCGTGAGGCGCGGCGCAGCAGCCAGACCGTCCTCTACGTCACCGAGCGTGCCGTGTTTCGTCTCGAAGACGATGGTCTCGTGCTCGCCGAGGTAGCGCCCGGCGTCGACATCCGGCGCGACATTATCGAGCGCATGGCGTTCGCGCCGCTCGTTCCTCGCCAGCCGGCGCTGATGCCGGCCCACCATTTCGATCCGTAGAAGGAGGCTTGCGAATGTCGAAAGTACGCATTGCCGTCGCCGGTGCCGGCATGATCGGCCGCAAGCACATCTCCGTGCTGCGATCGGCCCACCCGGACTACACGCTCGCCGCCGTCGCCGATCCGGCGCCCGCCGCGGCCGAGGAGGCCCGCAAGCTCGATTATCCGATCTACGCGACGGTCGATGAGATGCTCGATCGTGCGAAGCCCGACGGCGTCGTCGTCGCGACGCCGAACCAGCAGCACGTCAGCGTCGGCCTCGCCTGTATCGCCCGCGGCATCCCCGTCCTCGTCGAGAAGCCGGTCGCAGACAGCGTCGCCGAAGCGCTTCGTCTCGTGACGGCGGCAGAGGCCGCCGGCGTCGCGACCCTCGTCGGCCATCACCGGCGCCACAATCCGATCATGCGGCGCGCGGCCGAGATCATCCGAGACGGCGGCGTCGGGCGGCCCGTCGCCGCCACCGCCGCTTATCTGAGCCACAAGCCGAAGGGCTACCACGACTTCGCGTGGCGTCGGGAACCCGGCGGCGGGCCCGTCCTGCTCAATGCCATCCACGACATCGATTGCCTCCGCATGCTGTGCGGTGACGTCGTCACCGTGCAGGCCGCCGCCAGCAACGCCGTGCGCGGCTTCGCGGTCGAAGACACTGCTGCGGCCGTGCTCACCTTCGAGAGCGGGGTCCTCGGCACGCTGATCGTTTCGGACACGGCCTCGACTCCCTGGAGCTGGGAGTGGGGATCGCGCGAGAACCTCGCCTTCCCGTTCGCCACCGAGAATTGTTTCACCGTCGCCGGCACCGAGGGCTGTCTCGCGGTGCCGAGCCTCGTCCACCGCTGGCACGACCCGGGCCGGCAGAGTTGGGAGATCCCGCTCACCACCAAGCGCCATCACGTCGTGCTGGCAGACGCCTACGTCGAGCAGCTTCGCAACTTCGCTGCCGTCATCCGCGGCACGGAGGCGCCGGTGCTGAGCGGCCGTGACGGCACCAAGACGCTCGCCACCACACTCGCGATCAGCCAGTCGGCGCGGAACGGCGGCGCGCCGGTCGCCGTCGCGGCCATGCTAGACGATGCCGATCGCGCCCTTGCTTCGGGAGCCAAAAAATGACCATCAAGACCCGCGCCGCCTGTGTCATCGGCTGGCCCGCCAAGCATTCCCGCTCGCCGAAACTTCACGGCTACTGGCTGAAGCGTTACGGCATCGACGGCGACTATCGCGCCGAAGAGATCAAGCCGGAGAATTTCGCGACCTTCGTCACGCATCTCGCCGACAACGGCTACGTCGGTGCCAACGTGACGATGCCGCACAAGGACATGGCGCTCGAACTCTCCGAGCCGGACGCGCGCGCGACAGCCGTCGCCGCCGCCAACACGCTCTGGCTCGACAATGGCCGGCTGCGCTCGACCAACACGGACGTCGAGGGTTTCATCGGAGCTCTCGACGCCGCGGCCCCCGGCTGGGACAAACGGACCACATCGGCTCTCGTGCTCGGCGCCGGTGGCGCGAGCCGCGCCGTCGTCTACGGACTGATCGAGCGCGGCGTCGGCGAGATCGTCGTCGCCAACCGGACCTTCGACAAGGCCGTCGCGCTGCGTGACCGGTTCGGAGCGAGCGTCGTGCCGGTCCGCTGGGAAGACATCGCCGGCAGGCTGCCGCGCTGCCAACTGGTCGCCAACACCACGTCTCTCGGCATGAAAGGCCAGCCGCCGCTCGAGATCGACATCGCGCCGCTGCCGGCGGGCGCCGTCGTCGCCGACATCGTATACGTGCCGCTGAAGACGCCGCTGCTCAAGGCGGCGGAAGCGCGGGGGCTCGCAACCTCGAACGGGCTTGAAATGCTGCTCCATCAGGCCGTGCGCGGCTTCGAACTCTGGTTCGGCGTGCGCCCGGAGGTGACGCGGGAGCTCTATGATCTGCTCGCCGCCGACATCGTCGGTGCCGGCTGATCAGGTGAGCGGCAGCATCACGCGCGCCACGAAGGCCGGCCGCTGCGTCAGCCGCTGGTAATAGGCCCACAGCGCCGTAAGAGCGGGGCGCGCGACGGGGAGGACCTGCCAGCGATGGACCGCGGCGCCGATGGCAATATCGGCCGCCGTCGGACGATCGCCCAGCATGAAGGCCCGTCCTTCGAGATGCCGGTCGAGGATACGCATGGCCGCCTCGGTGGCCGCCGCACTGGTCGTGAGTTCGGCCGCGTTCCGCTTTTCCGGTGGCACGCGCACGAGGCCAAGGAAGAGCGGGCTCAAGGCGCCGGGCATCAGGGTCGTTTGCTGCCAGTCCATCCATTGCTCGACGGCGGCGCGGCCGGCGACATCTTCCGGAATCCAGACACCAGGGGCGTGTTTGGCCGCCAGATAGCGGACGATCGCGTTCGATTCCCAAAGCACCGTCTCGCCGTCCTGGAGCGTCGGCACGAGACGGTTCGGGTTGAGGCGCTGATACCACCCTTCGCCGACGACCCCGTGCGCCATCCCGGCATCGATCCGTTCGTGCGGGATCCCGAGCTCGGCCAACATCCAGCAGACTTTCTGCACGTTGATCGAGTTGCGCCGCCCCCACAGCTTGAGCCCGCTCATGACGCTCCCCTAGCAAGTCTTTACCGCGGTCCCGCTTCGGCACTGCCGTTGACGTCGGCGTAACGGATGGTGTGCCGTCGCGGAGCGGAAAATTAGGATTGAAGGTTCGAAACTTCGCATAGTTTTTACCGCGCGTCACCCATACTCCGCCTCCGGTATTCTATGCGTATCGCGTGACGGAGACGGCGGATGACGGTGGCAGCGGATCGCCAGACGGACCGGGCACAAGGCCCGGCGACGTCCTCACTGCCCGTCGACAAGGCTGCTCTTCTCGAGAGCGTCCTCGATCACATGGACCAGGGTCTCATGATGATCGACGCTGACGGCAACGTGCCGGTCTACAATTCACGCGTGCTCGAAATCCTCGGTCTGCCGGCCGAGTTCATGGCGACCAAACCGACGTTCCGACAGATCGTCGACCACCAGCTCGCCAATGCCGAATTCGAACACGTCGATCGGTCGGCCGGGGACTGGCTCGCAGCCGAAGGCATAGTGTTCGACCACCACCGGTATACGCGCCAGCGCCCGGATGGCCGCTACATCGAGGTCCGCTCGGTGCCGCTGCCGGGCGGTGGCGCCGTTCGGACGTTCACGGACGTCACAGAGGCGGTGAAGCAGCAGGAAATCCTGCGGGTTGCCCAGGCCGAGCTGATCGCGGCGCGCGAGAAAGCGGAGGCCGGCAGCCGCGCCAAAAGCGATTTCCTTGCCGCCATGAGCCATGAGATCCGCACGCCCCTCAATGCGGTGCTCGGCCTCGCGACCTGCCTGCTCGAATCGAAGCTCGCACACGAAGAGCGGCGGATGGTTCAGACCATCCACGACAGCGGCGACAACCTGCTGCAGATCCTCAACGACATTCTCGACTTCTCCAAGCTCGAAGCCTGCCAGCTCACCTTCGAGGACATCGCCTTCGCACCCGACGCTCTGTCGGCGAACGTCGTCAGCATTCTCGGCGTCCGTGCTGTCGCGAAAGGTCTCTCGCTGACGTCGAGCTGCGATCCGAATGTGCCGGCCGGTCTCGTCGGCGACGTCGGCCGCATCCGCCAGGTTCTGCTCAATCTCGTCACCAACGCGGTCAAGTTCACCGAGGCCGGCTCGGTCTCGATCGCGCTCAAGATGCTCGGCCGGAAGAACGGGTCGGCCGCCCTCGAATGGTCGGTGACGGATACCGGCATCGGCATCAGCGAGGAAGGCCGCGCCAAACTCTTCCGCGATTTCTCGCAGGCCGACACGTCGATCAATCGCCGCTTCGGCGGCTCGGGGCTCGGCCTCGCCATCTGCAAACGGATCATCGACCAGATGGGCGGCACCATCGGTGTCGACTCGGTACCCGGCAAGGGCTCGACGTTCTGGTTCCGTCTCGAGTTGCCGATCGCATCTTCGATATCCAGTCGGCCGGTCGACGACCAGTCGGTGCAGGCCGAACTGCAGGGGCGGCTCGCCGCGCTCGGCCGTCCGCTGCGCGTGCTCGTCGTCGACGACAACGCCACGAACCGGCTGGTCGCCGGCAAGATGCTCTCGGAGTTCAAGCCGGTGACCAACTTCGCCTGCGACGGCCACGAGGCGATCACGGCCGTGCACCGCTTCAAGTACGACCTCGTACTGATGGACATGCACATGCCGGAGCTCGACGGGCTCGCGGCCACTCGTGCGATCCGCCAGGCAGGGCTCACGGTTCCGGTGGTTGCCTTCACGGCCAACGCCTTCAAGGAAGACATCGACGCCTGCCTCGCGGCCGGAATGGCGGACTTCATTTCGAAGCCGGTGCGCCGGAAAGACCTGCTGCGTGCCGTGCTGAAAAACGTGCGTTGGACCGATCAGCCGGTCACCGGCGAGGCGCCGGAGCCGACCGCGGCCGTCGCGGCGAGCCCTGGGCCATCGGCACCTTCATCGCTTCCGGCGGTCGACGTTGACATGCTGCGGGAACTCGTCGGCGAGATCACCGAGGAAGGCCTCGCCATGGCGGCAACGGCATTCTTCGACGATCTTCCGGCCAAGCTCGCGCAGATCGCCGCGCTGGCGCTGGACGGCGATCGTGGTGAGATTTCCCGTCTGGCGCATGCGGTGAAGGGCGCCGCGGCGACCATCGCGCTTGCCGAACTCGCCGGGGCTGCGAAGGCAATCGAAAGCGGTGCGGCGACACTCACTTCGGCGGACCTCGCGGCGGCGATCGAGCATCTCAATGCCGCGGCCGGCCGAGCGCGCGGCGCACTCGAACAGCACGTGCCGTCGCTGGCTACGGGCGGTGCGGGTCTCGACTTCAAAATCGCAGTCTGATCTGCGTGCCTTGTCGCCTGCCCGGTCCGCCGCTAGCCTGATGAGCTTGCTGCTCCGGAGTGAGAGACGATGCGCCCGTCACGTCGCGCTTTATTCGGCGCGCTTTTGTCGATGCTCGGACTGGTAATCGGCGGTGCGGCCTCGGTCGCCGCGGAGAATGTCGTCGAAATCCCCTCGAGGCCTGGCCAGACGATCCGCACCCTGATCGGCAAACCGGCGGCGCCAGCTGCTGCTGCCGTCGTGCTGCTCGCTGGCGGGCACGGTCATCTTGCGATCGCGCGCGACGGTCAGCTCGGGTGGGGAAGCGGCAATCAAGTCATCCGTACACGGGCCGACTATGCGAAGAGCGGCTTCGTGACCCTCGTGCCGGACGTCGCGCCCGATCTGGCCGACGGCAGCGGTGTGAAGTCCGGGTATCGCTGGTCGGAGGCGCACGCGCGCGACCTCGGTGCCGTCATCAAGCATGCCCGCTCGCTCGCCAAGCGGGTCTATCTCGTCGGCACCAGCCGGGCGGCGCTTTCGGTGACGAATGCGGCTGCACGGCTCATGGGGCCGGAAGCGCCTGATGCCATCGTCATCACGTCCGGCATGATCGCGCACATCACCGACAAGCAGCCGTCGGCCGAGCGCATGGTCGGGCGCCTCGACCGCATCAAGCAGCCGGTGCTCCTCGTCTTCCACGAAAAGGACGGGTGCAGCTATACGCCGGCATCGTCCTCCGCCCACGCCAAGAGCCTGTTCAGCGCGGCCGCGAAAGTTGACGTCGTGATCCTCTCCGGCGGCTCCGCCGGCCAAGGGGACCCCTGCGAAGCGCGGAGCCCACACGGTTTCCTCGGGCTCGACGACAAAGTCGTGGCCACGATTTCGCAGTGGCTCGGCCGCCTTTAGCCAAGTTGCATCTTCACGTGTGCCAGCGTGGCGGATGGCGGTAAGCGACGCGCAACGCGTCTTCCTCGAAGCATTCGAGCGCCACCTTTTGTGCCAGCAGTACGTCGCCAACGACCAGCGCTTCACCTGGATGGAAGCACCAGACGCAGGCGGTACGATGGAAGCTATCGAGCTCGTCGATGTTCAGTTGGCGTCCCTCGCGAATGCGATAGAAGCGCCCGCTGTCACCGCCCTGGACGATGAAGTATCGACGCCGCTCGAACGTGCGCCGCTGCTGCGGCGTCAGGTTTTCGATCAGAAGGCGCATGCCGCGGCGATGCGCGGCGACGAAGGTCGGCTCCTCCGTTTCGAAGAGCCAGCCGAAGAACCGGCTGCGTTCGTTCGGCTGAGGCGGCTCCCCCTGGGCCGCCTCCGCCGGCCTCGATCGGCGCTGCAGCCACGGCCACAGCCCCGCCATCTCAGCCCCCCTTCAGGTGCGGGACGAAGAGCGTCCGCTCGACCGTGGGATCGAAATCTTTGATGACTCGACCCGGCTCCCCGTCGTCGGCAAGTGCCACGGCGCGGAACCCTTTCCCGGTCAATTCGCGGAAGCGTTCTTCGGCAGTCGCGAGCCCCGTGGGATCGCCGGCGTCGAACTGATGCCGGGTGTCCCCGTGTCGATCCATCACAATCTGAACTGCCATAGCAGCCTCCTTTGGCATGGACACATCGAGTGTAGGAGCAACGAAATTATCGTCAAATGGAAATGCGGCGATGGATCGGCCAAACGGTGAATCGCGACGGGCTGCTCAACCGCGAACGCTCGGAACTTATGGCGCGCTCGGCAATTGCGCGTCCAAAATCAGATGTGCTCTCGACGCACGGAGCCGGGACACTTACATCGGGAGATGCCCGGAGCCGCGAACATGGCCGAAACCCGTCCCCTCTTCCCGTTCGACAACACGTACGCCCGCCTGCCCGAGCGCTTCTACGCGCGGCAGGCGCCGACGCCGGTGTCGACACCCCGCCTGATCAAGGTCAACGCGGCGCTCGCCCGTTTGCTCGGCGCGAAGGCGGAAGAACTCACCTCTCCTGAGGGCGTCGCGGCGCTCGCCGGCAACGCCGTACCAGCCGGCGCCGAGCCGATGGCCCTCGCCTATGCCGGACACCAGTTCGGCGGCTTCGTTCCTCAGCTCGGCGATGGCCGCGCCATTCTGCTCGGCGAGGTCGTCGGCACGGATGGCCAAAGGCGTGACATTCAGCTGAAGGGCTCCGGACCGACGCCCTTCTCGCGCCGGGGAGACGGACGGGCAGCCATTGGGCCAGTGCTTCGGGAGTACGTGGTCAGCGAAGCCATGGCCGCGCTCGGCATCCCGACGACGCGGACCCTCGCCGCCGTCACCACCGGCGAGCCGGTCTATCGAGAAGTGACGTTGCCCGGCGCGGTCCTCACACGCGTCGCTGCGAGCCATATTCGCGTCGGCACGTTCCAGTATTTCGCCGTGCGTCGAGACATGGACGGCATTCGTCAGCTGGCGGACTACGCGATCGCCCGACACTACCCGGAGCTGCGAACCGTCGACCGGCCTTACGTCGCGTTCCTGGAGGCGGTGGCCCAGCGCCAAGCGCGCCTCGTCGCCCGGTGGCTGCTCGTCGGCTTCATCCATGGTGTCATGAATACCGACAACTGCTCGATCGCCGGTGAGACGATCGACTACGGGCCGTGCGCTTTTCTCGACGCCTACGATCCGAGCAAAGTCTACAGCTCCATCGACCATCACGGCCGCTATGCCTACGCCAATCAACCGGGCATCGCGCAGTGGAACGTCGCGCGGCTCGCCGAAACGCTGCTGCCCATCCTCGACAGCGACGAGGACCGGGCGATGGCCGCGGCGCAGGACGCGGTCAATGGGTTCGCCGGCCACTTCGAGGCGGCGTACGTCGATGGCTTGCGACGCAAACTCGGCCTGTCGACAGGACTGCCTGACGACATGGCGCTCGCGCAGGCTCTACTCGACCGCATGGCAGAAAACGCGGCCGACTTCACGCAGACCTTCCGGCGGCTGGCCAGCGCCGTCGAGCCGACCGGGGATGCGGACGTTGCGCGACTGTTCCGCAATCCCGCCGCCTTCGGCGACTGGGCCGCTCGCTGGCGCGAGCGGCTTACGAGGGAGCCGCAAGCCGTTTCCGAACGCCGGTCCGCCATGCTGGCCGTCAACCCGGCCTTCATTCCGCGCAATCATCGGATCGAGCAGGCGATTTTCGCCGCCGTTTCGAGCGGCGAATATGGCCCGTTCGAGCGGCTCGTGCGGGTACTGGAGCGCCCCTTCGACGATCAGCCCGACGCCGCTGATCTCGCCGAACCACCCGCATCCGGCGAAGAAGTCCGCCAGACCTTCTGTGGAACCTAGTCGATCGCGTCTGGCATCTGGCAGGCCCGAACTCGGTGAAGCGTTGGCGACGTCTGTGACGCGTCGGCCACGACCGAACATTCTGCAACGCAATGCGACGAACCGGCGATAGTCCCGAGCGGAAACGCGAGGGACAGTAGGCCATTCGATTCGATGCGGAGGTTCGCACCATGTCCAAACTCGCGATCGTCGCCGGAGCCCTGACGACCGTGGCCATTGCCGGCCTCGCCCCGGCGCTGGCCCATCAGACTGGTTTCGATTCTATGCACGAGCAGCGCCGGGAGGGTAACCGAGTCTGCATGATCGACCACTGGCACTACGGGAGCGGTTCCGCGCAGCCCAACCGCAAGGCGGCAGAGCGGTCAGCCGTCGAGAACTGGGCGAGTTTCACCGCCTTCGAATATGGGACGACCTGGGCGAACTTCGCCCTCGCCGCGAGCAAGAAGTTCAATTGCGAGGAATCCGGCACTGGCGTGCGCTGTGACGTCGAAGCGCGCCCCTGCAAGAAGCGCTGAGACGCGCCGACACCTACGCTTTGCTGAATGCGTTCAGCAAAAGAGCGAAATACAGATGATTTCTGCACGGATGGTCGGTATCTGAATATCCTGGTTGTCCGTGCAGGAGTTGTCTATGCGTCGCGTTGCGTTTTCCCTTCTGACTTCGCTGGTCGTGGGTCTTTCGGCGGTTTCGGCCCAGGCCGATCACCGCTCCGTCGTCCGCCACACGACGCTCGTCTATCCGCCGATGCCACCCGGCGTCTATTACCCTGTCGCGCAAGGGCTTTTCGGTCGTGACCGCGGCCAGACGGCACCGGTTTACGTCTACGTGAACCCGGAACCGCGCCGGACCTACTACCCCGTCGCGGCCCACCGCCCGGCGATTTCGTATGGCCTGAAAGATCGCGCCTACGCCGACCTCGCTCCGCCGCCGGCGTCCGCACCCTGGATGAACTGGGCGGCGCGCGGTGCCTATGGTGACCGCTCTTATCCGGGCATGGTCCGCTACGGCTGCCGCGGTTGCCTGCTCGTCGATGCCGGCCAGCCGGTGCTCGTGATCAACGAGTACCGCAACGTGACCCGCAAGGCGAAGCCGAGGCCGCGTCCGGCCGTCGAGCATCCGGGCCGTCGCGTCCTCGAAGACTGATCAAAACGGATTCCACGTCTGGTTCGGGGTGAACCGGACGTACCCGATGTTGGCGCCGAAACGTAAGCCGATTCCGGAGCGGATCGGCGCCATCACGACCTGGCCGTTGGTGAGAAACGTCAAGCCGACGCCGCCGACGAAGTACGCCGAACCTTCGATACCCGTGAACCGGGCGAACAAATCGTCCGGTTGCTTCATATTGTAGATCAGGAACATGGTTTTCGATCCGGCGAGGCCGACGTCGTAGCCGATCGAAGGACCGTGCCAGTAGACGTCCCGCGTCCCGCCCTGGCGCAGGTAAAGCGTCCCCTTTCCGTAGCGGAGCCCGGCGACGAAGGCGCCACCGCCCTCGTTGCCGAGAACGTAGCCGACCGGACGGCCCGACTTTCGGAACGCGTGCTCGATGACGCTCGCGAGGCCCGTCGAAACCTGGCCGAAAAAGCCACGGCTCGCCTCGCGGATTTCGTCGATAGAGTAGCCCTCTTCCGTCGACGGCGGCCGCGACGGAGGCAATGGGGCCGTCGGTGGCGGCGCGACGGCCGCGACCTCCGTCTCGGTCCGCGCGGCCCATCCGGTCTGCGGCGGGGCGGGCGATGGTGCCGCTGATGGGGGCTCGGACCGGGGCTGTGTCGGCGGTCGCGCTGCGGGTGGGGATGGCGCCTTCGCGGGCGGCGTGGCGTCGGCCTGGCGCGGTCGTGCTCTCTCGGCCTGCGCTTCGGCGATCATGGCATCGAGACGTCCGGTGGCGTAACTCGCTTTCGTCCGCATCACCACCGACAGTTCCGTCGTGATCGCTTCCAGTTCGTCGAGGCGCTGGCAGGCAACGGCGCCTTCTACGCGCTCGACCCCGATCGAATCGATACGGGCCAGAAGATCGTTCGACTGCACGTCGAGTTGCTCGGTGCGAGTGTCCTGGAGCAGCATCGCCGCCTGCTCCTGGTAGTCCGCCTCGCTCCAGCCCTTGATCTCTTTGAGCTGGCGCATCTTCGCCTGCAGGGCTGGGAAGGTGTCGGCGTTGATCTTGCGAAGGATTTCGCCCGTGCGGTCGATGGCATCGGCGATGTCGCCGCGGGTGCACGAGCGGTCAGCCGCCCGCCCCGACGGTGCTGCAATGGCGACCATGCCGGCGACGAGAGCCAGCCAAATTCCTCGTCTCGCCCAAGTCGTTCGCATGGGTCAGATCCCCCGCACCGGTGCGCGGACACCGGAATGTCTCAGATTCTAATCAGCTTCATGGCATACGTGCGAGCGGATTGGACAGAGCACGGCCGATCAGGTCGTCGAGGATGACGCTGTCGGGAGCATCGAGCGTCATCTTGATCGGGAGTGCGCGGGCGGCTGAACGGAGTTCGCCGAGTGCCCCCGAGGCGCCGGCCAAGCGTGCGAGATCCTTCTCGGTGGTCGCCAGCTGCGCTCCAAGTGCCGACGCCTCGGCAAGAAGGGCGCGCGCTGCAGCCTCGGCCGGCAAACGGTGATCACCCCAGGCATGGGTCGAGACCACGTCGGCGCCGAGGCTTTGGAGGAGCGCGAAGAAGCGTGCGGGATTGGCGATCCCGGCGAAAGCGACAACGGCCCGGCCAGCGACCCAGGACGTCTCTCCAACCGGGGCGACGCGGGCGAGTAGCACGGGCTTCGCGATGTCTCGGCGGAACGCGTCGAGCCAGCGCTCGTCTGCCTCCGAAGTTCCATGCCCGACCACGATGACGGCATCGGCCAGCCGCTTCTGAAATTCGTAGGGCGCGCGCAGCGGTCCGGCTGGGAAAACCTCCCCATTGCCGAGCCGTCGGCGCGCGTCGACCACGGCCAGCGTGAGTGTCTTGGCGAGCGTCGGGTTCTGCATGCCGTCGTCCATTACGATGACGGCCTCGGCCCCGTGCTGGGCGCTGGTAAAGGCGGCACCGGCAGCGCGGTCTCGCGCCACGACAACGGGAGCATCTGAAGCGAGCAGAAGCGGCTCGTCGCCCACATCGGCACCGCGGTCGACCCCCGGCCGGACGGCATGGGGGCCGACGATGCGGCCGCCGTATCCGCGGGTCAGGACCACGGGGCTGCGCCCGGCTGCGCGAACGCGGCGGACGATCTCACGCACCAACGGCGTCTTCCCGGAGCCGCCGAGCGTGAAATTGCCGACGCAGATGACGGGGAGCGGCGAGACGAGTGACGGCGGTTTTTGCAGCCTTCGTTTCACGATCGCGCCGTAGAGCATGCCGAGCGGAGCGAGGATCCGGCCGGCGAGCGGCCGACGCGCACCTTCCGGATACCACCAGGCCGGCTCGTCAAGGGCCACGCGGCCGCTCCCCGGGTGGCAATAGATCCAGCAGCGTGTCGACGGTTCGTGCCAGAGCACCGGCCAGCGTTTCGAGTGCGCGCTCGCCGCTCTGGCGCATGCGGACGACTTCGCCCTCGTCTTTCAGAAGTCCGATGACTTCGTTCGCGAGATCGTCGGCGCTGCGGACGAGCCGGGCCCCGCCGGCCGCGCGAAGAACGGAATAGGCGTCGGCGAAGTTGTCGGTCTCCGGACCCGACAAGACCACGGCGCCGCGCCGGATCGCCTCGATCGGGTTCTGCCCGCCGTGGCGGACCAGCGAACCGCCGATGAAGGCGATGGGCGCCAGAGCAAAGAAGGTCCCGAGTTCACCGAGGGTGTCGGCGACGTAAATGTCCGTCCGGTCGTCAGGAAGTTCGCCGGACGCCCGCCGGCGGACGACGAGGCCGGTCGCCGCGAGCGCTTCCGCAATGCCGGCGCCGCGATCGGGATGGCGAGGAATGATGACGGTCAGCGCATCGGGTTTGGCTGCGCGGACGATTTTGTGAGCGGTCGCGATGATCGTTTCTTCGCCGGGATGTGTGCTGGCTGCGACCCAGCGCGGCCGAGATCCGACCGCCGCCACGAGCTTCGACAGGGCGGCATCGTCAACGGGCGGTGGCGGGCTGTCGATCTTGAGGTTGCCGGTGACACGGGCGTCGAGTGCACCGAGTTCGCCGAACCGGCGGGCGAGCTTCTCGTTCTGTGCCAGCACCACGCGGAACCGTCCGAACAGTTGCCGCGCAAGACCACGATTGCGGCGCCAGCGGCTGAAGCTGCGTGACGACATCCGGCCATTGATGAGTGCGAGCGGGACGCCGCGGCGGTGGGCGTCCAGGACGAGATTGGGCCAGACGTCGCCTTCCATGAAGACGCCGAGGTCCGGTTTCCAATGGTCGAGGAAGCGGGCGACGTATTGTGGCGCGTCCAGCGGGATGTATTGGTGGATCACACCGCTGCCGAGCCGCTCGGCCGCGATGCGGGCCGACGTAACCGTCCCCGTGGTGAGAAGCAGCACGACGTCGGGCCTTGCCTCGCGAAGTTTTGCGATGACCGGGAGCAGCGCGATCGTTTCGCCGACGCTTGCGGCATGCAGCCAGGCGAGTGGTCCGGCCGGCCTCGCGACGCTCGCGATCCCACGTCGCTCGGGAGCGCGGGCTTCGTCTTCTTTGCCCTGCTGACGCCGGTAGGCGAGCATCAGGCCGAGTGCGGGGCTCGCGGCCCGGGTCAGCGCTCGGTAGAGGCCGAACCGCCATCCGGGCGGCGGGGGGCCATCGCGACGGGCCAAAACCGACGGCGGCGTGGCACGGTCGGGATCGGCCCCCGCCAGGGCATAGGCACGCGCGGTCACGGCATCGAGCCCCTGCTCGACGGCGCGGCGAGCCGCTTCGATCTCGTCCGGACTGGCATCACGCGCCACATGGATCGGCGCCCCGACGGCGCCTCCGACCCGCGAGAACGGCAGATTGATCGTCATGCGGCTCCACGTATCGAGCGTCATGAACCGGCTGGAGGCGACTGCCATCGGCACGATCGGCCGGCCCGACATTCGAGCGAGAGTAACGATGCCGATGCCGGCGCGACGGGCCGGTCCGGGCGGCACGTCGGCGGTCATGGCGACACTGATGCCCGATTCGAGGGTGCGCAGCGCGGC
>Ga0073934_10001850_pt1 | contig 47682 bp, 50 predicted proteins | sample LarsenN4metaG_FD_76834 | JGI IMG/M metagenome (GOLD analysis project Ga0073934, IMG submission 76834) | Hot spring sediment bacterial and archeal communities from British Columbia, Canada, to study Microbial Dark Matter (Phase II) - Larsen... ...
CATCGAGGGCGACGCCCTCACCACCCTCCCCCCCCCCCCCCCCCCCCCCCCCCCCGCACACCCCCCCCCCCCCCCCCACCCCCCCCCCCCCCCCACCCCCCCCCCCCCCCCCCCGCCCCCCCCCCCGCCCCCGCCGTAATCGGCAACCTCCCTTACAACATCTCCACCCCTCTCACCGCCGCCCTCCTCATGCGCGCCCACCTCCCCGCCGAGTGCGTTTTCACCCTCCAAAAAGAAACCGCCCACCGCTTCGCCGCCGCCCCCGGAACCCCCGACTACGGCGCCATCACCGTCCTCCTCCAGGCCTACTACCACACCGAACTCCTCAAAACCCTCCCCGGCAGCGTCTTCTACCCCGAGCCCGACGTCCACTCCGCCGTCCTCCGCCTCTCCCTCCGCGACATCCCCGACCTCCCAAAAGAAGACCGCGCCGCCTTCCACACCCTCCTGCGCCGCGCCTTCACCCAGCGCCGCAAAAAACTCCGCAACACCACCGGCATCGAATCCGGCCTCCGTCCCCAGGAACTCAGCGTGGAGGAATGGATCGATTTGTTCAAAAAGAACCGCGGCCATCTCAAATTCTAACAGCATTGCCCCATGGAAGACCTCTTCGACATCGTCGATGCCCAGGACCGCGTCACCGGCGCCGCCCCCCGCTCCATCGTCCACCGCGACGGCCTCCTCCACCGCGCCGCCCATATCTGGATTTTCAGCCCGGATGGACGCCTCCTCATCCAGCTCCGCTCCGCCGCCAAGGACCGCCATCCCCGCACCTGGGACTCTTCCGCCTGCGGCCACGTCGATTCCGGAGAAGACTACCTCACCGCCGCCCACCGCGAGTGCTGCGAGGAACTCGGCCTTCCCGAACCTCCCGGCCTTGAAGAAATCGCTTACTGCACCGATACCGCCGCCCTCGACTACGAATTCGTCAAAGTCTTCCGCGCCTGCCACCCCGGCCCTTTCCTTCCCCGCCCCGGAGAAGTGGATGAAGTCCGCTGGATCGACCCCGCCGCCCTCGCCCCCTGGATGACCCGCGAGCCCGCCGCCTTCGCCCCCTCCTTCATCCATCTCTGGAACAAGTACGCGCCCCTAGTCCGCTGAACGCCCTAGTTGAATCCCCGCCCTGTCATTTGTCATTTGTCATTTGCTCCCGGCCCGCATACGCTCCGCGCCCATGGCCGAGGATACCCGGCGCCCCGGCGAACCTGACCGCTCCGACGAGGAGTTGGTGGACCAGGTATTGGCCGGAGAGATCGCCGCCTACGACTGGCTCGTCCTCCGCTATAAAGAACGCCTCTATGGCGTCATCTACAACATGACCTCCAACCATGAGGACACCAACGACCTCCTCATGGAAACCTTCGACAAAGCCTTCCGCAGCCTCGCCTCCTACCAGAAAAATGCCAGCTTCTACACCTGGATTTACCGCATCGCCTTCAACCGCACCATCAACCACCTCAACAAACACAAAAAACGCCGCGGTGACATGAGCTTGAACGATATAGACATGGAAGGAGCCGCAGAAATCCAATTTGCTGACCCCAAAATGCGCACCGGAGGCCAGGCGGCTGCTTTATCTGAGTTGCAAAAAAAATTGAACGAATCGATTCAACGCCTGTCTGAAGAGCATCGAGCAGCCGTGATTTTGCATGACATCGAAGGCCTCAGCCACGCCGAGATCGCCAAAATCATGGATTGCACGGAGGGAACAGTGCGTTCTAGACTCTTCTACGCGCACAAAAACCTCCAAAAAATGCTGGAGAACTACCTGACATGAACCAAACCGACGCCAAACTGCGCAGCCTTCTGCAACTCAAGAAGTTGGAAACCCCGGGCAACGCCTATTTTGACGCCTTTTTGGACGAATTCCACCGCTACCAGCGCGCGGAAATCCTCCGCCAGCCCACCTGGCAGGAACGCCTCGCCACCGCCCTGGCTTTCATCAACCCTTTTACCCGCCTGACCCCCACCGCCTCCTGGTCGCTGGCAGGCTCCGCCGCTTGCCTGGCCCTTCTCATCGGCATCTCCGCTTTCCAACAATCCCCCGCCACCTCCACCGGCAATGCCATGGCCCGGCAGGATTGGAATGAGTCAGGATACGTCACCGCACCCGCCACCGGAACCCCGGTCGGACTGCCCGAGGAGATCACCTTGACGGCCTCCTCCTTTGACCAGGACTTCGCCTCCCCCCGCTACGTGACGGGCCAGGCTCTGGTCGCCTATGACTCCTCGCTCGCATTCTAAACTCCTCCTCGCCGCTGCCTGCTTCTTTGCCTCCCTGGCTCTGCCCGGAGGCCAAGCCCTTCACGCCAGCGTCTTCGAGGCCATTACCCAGGAAGTCCAGCAGGTCTTTGACCGCGCCTCCCCTGCCGTTGTTAAAATCCGCTCCATCAGCGGCCCTGCCCCACTCGCCGGCACTGCCTTCTTCATCGACAACCAGGGCACCCTCCTCACCGCTTACGCCGTCGTCCGGGAAGCCCCCAAAGCCTGGATCGAATACCAGAACCAGAAACTCGAAGCCCGCATCCTCGGACGCGATCCCCGCAGCGGCATCGCCCTCCTCAAAATCGACCGCACCGGCACCCCCTTCCTTCCGTTCGGCAACTCCGATGACCTGAAGATGGCCAGCGGCCTCATCAGTGTCGCTTACCCCTTCAACCTCCCCCTCGCACCCTCTTTCGGCTTCGTCACCGGCTTCGACGTCCGCTACCTCAACCGCTTTTTCTCCACCACCCACATCCGCGCCAACGTCCAAGTGACCCCCGGCCAAATCGGCGGCCCTATCCTCAACAGCAAAGGCCAGGTCGTGGGCCTCCTTGCCCTCGCCATCCAGGACGGCAAGGAATGCTACATCCTCCCCGTCAACTCCATCGCCCGCGTCGCTGCCGACATCCACCAGGCCGGCCATGCCCGCCACGGCTGGGTGGGCGTCGGCGTCGTCGAAGGCCAGCCCCTGGCTGACGGTCCCAAGCCCGTCGTTGTCACCAACCTCTTTGCCGAAACCCCCGCCGCCACCAGCGGCATCCAGCCCGGCGACATCGTCCTGAAAATCGGACGGAGGGAAATCCACACCCCCCGCGATGTCCTCGATGCCTCCTTCTTCTCCAAAGTCGGTGAAAAACTCCCCGTCGTCGTTTTGCGTGATGGCCAGCTCCGCACCTTTGAAATCACCGTGGCCGAGCGCAAGCCCCTGGCCCCCTCCGCCGGCATGCCCATGGACCCCAGCGACAACCTCACCATCCCCTTCGTCACCCCCCAGGACCAGGGCCCCGTCCAAGTCCGCGGCACCCCCTGACTTCCCAGGCCGCATGCCTGGCTCCGGCGGCGGCTGACACGTTCCGCTTGACAAATCTTGTATTTTCAGTAAATATTGAAAATACGATGAGCGAAGCCCGGCCCACTCTCCAGCAGGCGCGTGATGAATTCGTCACCCAATGGGGCGCCATCGGCAGCGCCTGGGGCATCAACCGCACCATGGCCCAAATCCACGCCCTCCTCATCACCTCCCCCGCCCCGTTGACCACGGACGAGGTCATGGCCGAACTCAAAATCAGCCGCGGCAACGCCCATATGAACCTCCGCGAACTGGCTGGCTGGGGCCTCGTCCGCAGCGTCATCCGCAAGGGCGAACGCAAGGAATACTTCGAGGCCGAGAAGGATGTCTGGAAAATGTTTTCCATCATCATCCGCGAACGCAAACGCCGCGAAATCGAACCCGCCTTGGCCGTCCTGCAGCGCTGCCGCACCCAGACCAAGGGCCTCAAGGGCGAGGCCGCCGAAACCTTCCACCGCCAGATCGCCGCCCTGGCCGATTTCGTCGCCCTGGCGGACGGCGTGATGAACAAGGTCGCCTCCGGCCCCGCCCAAACCTTCCTCCCCCTCGCCCAACGCCTGCTCAAATGATTTTTTGCCCTTATTTTTCATTAATTCCTGAAAATATAATAAACTAAATCAACCGGAAACCACCCCCATGACTCCCATCCTCTGGACCTACGCCGCATACCTGCTCCTCAGCCTGGCTCTGACTTTCTGGGTAGCCCGCACCCTGCACCGGGGCGGACGGATTTTCCTGGTCGATGTTTTCCGCGGCAACGAGGCCTTGGCTGATTCCACCAACCATCTCTTGGTGGTGGGTTTCTACCTGGTCAATCTGGGCTACATCTCGCTGAATTTGACATACGCCCGGGAGATCGAGACTGCCCGGACGGGGGTGGAGGTCCTCAGCGGCAAAGTGGGGGGCGTGCTGGTGGTGCTCGGCCTGCTGCATTTTTTCAACCTCTTTGTCTTCTCACGCATCCGCCGCCGCGCATCTGATCCCCTTCCGCCTCCCCTTCCTCCCCAAGGCTTCACCCAGCCCACGGCCACGTCATGAACCGCCTCACCGTGCTCTACGATGCCTCCTGCGGCCTCTGTGCGAACTGCCGGCACTGGCTGGAGTCCCAAAACCAGGTGATTCCTTTGGAATTCCTCGACCTGGCCTCACCTGCACTGGACCGGCGCTATCCCGGCCTGCGCCGACTCCAGCCGGATAAGCAGATGATCGTGGTTTCCGATGCCGGAGAAATCTGGCAAGGCGAGGCGGCCTGGCTGCTCTGCCTCCATGCCTTGCTCTATTACCAAACCTGGGCCGCCCGCCTGGCCCACCCCGCCCTGCGCCCTCTGGCCCGTGCTCTCTACCGTGTTGTTTCCCGCCACCGCCAGCCACTCTCCCAGCTCCTGCGCCTCACCTCCGCAGAACACTGCCCCACAGGAGCCTGTCCGCGATGAACCTCCCCCGCCGCATTGCCGTCTTTTTTGCCCTGGCGAACGTTTTGCTGGGAACAGCAGGAACCTGCGGGCTGCTTTACGTCTTTGGGTTCATGCTGAAAGAATGGAGCAACGCCCAATGGGGTGAAGCCAGCAGGCTGGGCATGTGGCTTATTCCTGCCGGGTTGATTGGCTACTGGCTGTGGTGGGGCTACATCCGCTTTGCACTCGGACGCCGGCTCGGTGTTTCCATGCGCTGCTTCTGGCTGTTGAGCACTCTTTACAACGCTTTTGGCCTATGGATCAGCATCATCTATGGCCTTCTTGGCTGGTTGTTCCCTGGGTTTGCTTGGTTCGTCCTGGCAGCCGGACTCAGCGCCTGGGCATGGAGGGCATCGCCCAAGCAGCCATGAAAACTCCGCCCCTCCACCCCACCCCCAGGCCAGTGCTCTGGAGTGCGGCGATCTTTTCGCCGCTTTGGGCTGGAGCGGAGCGACGGGGTGTGAGGCGCCTCACGGAAGAGCAGCCTCCAGCCCCCGCCTTCCATGCGTTCCCAGAGCGGCGAAAAGATCGCCGCACTCCAGATGACCGCCCACAGCTCCTGGCGGGGGGAGGGCTGTTGGCCCCTTTCTTCGGTCCCGGCCTTTTCGGATGGAGCATGGGCCGGGCCCTGCCGTTTCTTTCCCCTGCAGACGGCATTATCCTCATGCTCGCTCTGCCGGGCGCTGCCTGGCTTTGCTTCGGGCCGCTTTGCATGGCGGTCAACCGCTGGCCGCTGGCCACCACGCTCCGTGCTTGCCTGGCCGCAATGTGGCCCGGCTCCTTGTTGCTGGCGGCGGCCTCGCTCGGATTCGCAAGAGGGGGTGGCATCGGCTGGGCGATCGGCTCAGTGCTGGCCGCCCACTTCGTCATGATGGCCGCATTCATCCGGGCCGGACGGCGGCACGGCCGTTCCACCCGACGCCTGGGCTTGCTTTGGTTCCTGGGACTTGATGGCATCGCCACGCTGCTGGCGGGAGGGGTTCAATGGCTTTGATTCCCAACCCGGTGGCCATGCGCGGACGCATCCTGCGCTGCTGGCTCGTGGCCTACCGCGCCCCCGCTGCATCCGTCCAGGCCCGCCTGCCCGCGGGACTGGAAGCGATCGAACACCGCGGATGGGGTTTCTACCACTGGGTGGTGTGTGAAATCGGCGCCCTGCGCCCGGCTTTCCTGCCTCCTCTGTTCGGCATCACTTACCGCCACGCCGCTCTGCGCATCCTCTGCCGGGCCCGGCTGGCCACGGGGGGCATGCAGTCCGGGCTTTATTTCCTCCACAGCACCTGCCAGGCCCCTCCCGGGATGGCCACCGCGGGCAATCTCCTGACTGATTTCCGCTTCCACGCAGCGCCCATCCGGATGGCATCACGCGGGACCGCCACCCGGCTGGAAATCGGCGGCCCCTGCCCGGCTTCATGGACCCTGGACCCCGCCGCTCCCTTGCGGGACCGGGACCAATCCCCCTTCCGCAGCGTGGAGGAAGCCATCCGCTGTTTGAAATATCCGCCCCACGCCCTCTGCCCCGGCAAGGCGGACACGCTTCGGGTTCTCTCCATCCGCCGGGATGAATCCCATTGGCTGAGTGCTCCGGTGGGCGTGCTCGACGCCTCCTGCCCGGAGATGGATGCCGCCGAAGCCTCCTTGGAAATGGCTTTTGAAGTGGCCCCCATCGATTACGAATGGGGCCGCGCGCAGCGCCTGCCGCTGGCTCAAATTTGATACTCGATTCCCGCACCACCCGGATTCCGCCGGCGGACTTCATCGGCCAAATCCGCCAGACTGGTCCCGCGCAGCACTTCGCGGGAGGCCTCCTCCGCCCGGGCCAGCACCTCACGATAAAGTCCGGCGCAACTGGCATCTTCCTCGCCTTCTTCCACCACGCCTCCATCCAGCATTCCGATAATCCGGTCCAGGGTCACCGTTTCTGCGGGAACAGCCAAAGCGTAACCGCCCACCGCGCCGCGGCGGCTGGTCAACAGGCCGCCTTTTTTCAAAACCAAGAGAATCTGTTCCAAAAATTTTTCCGGAATGCCCGTGTTCGCCGCGATCTGGGACGTCTGGCGCCAGCCCTGGCTCTCCCCCGCCCGCAGCACCATCTCCACCAGCGCCCGCACCGCATACTCGCTTTTTTTGGAAACCCGCATGCATGATTCTGCCGCAGCAGCGGCAGGGTGTTAAGCCCGAAGTTGCACACCCACCAATGCCCCGCAAAAGCCAGGATTTCCGCTTGCACCTCCCCCCGCTTTCAGGAATGCTTTTGCCTCGGTTTCAGGCCTATTTCTGGCAGGAAGCCGAAAAGTTTCGGGCTGTAGCACAGCTTGGTAGTGCGCTTGAATGGGGTTCAAGAGGTCCCGGGTTCAAATCCCGGCAGCCCGACCAGTATGTTTGATTTCCCCCGAACTGTGTCCGCTTTGCTGGCCGCAGGACTGCTCGTCCTCCTGGCTTGGTGGCTGCCGCGCCAGTTTCCCGGAAACCCACCGCTTCCGCCCCACATCCAAACCCAGCCCGACTCGGTCATCGTCGGACTGGAAATCCCCCTCCACACCCCGCAGGGAACATCCCGGCTCAAAGCCGCCTATGCCATTCCGCTGGGCCCGGACGAAATGAAGGTTTACGGCGGCTTCAGCTACACCACGCCCAGCCGCCGCATCGAAGGCGAAGAAGCCATCATCCATCTCCGCACCGGCAGCGCCCGGGCCATGAAGCGCATCCACATCTGGGAAAAATAACCTCAGCCCTTCCAAGTTCCGAATCATTACCAGCCATTCAGCCGTGATTTAAGCAGCCCTGGATCATTCCCTCCACCCGCTGGCACATGCCTTCCAATCCCCAGCGCTCCCGCCGCCCCAGTGCGGCCGCCGCCATCGCCCTGCGCAGCACGGCATCACCCGCGAGCCGACGCATGGCCTGTGCCAATGCCCCCGCATCCGAGGGCGCAACCAGCAAGCCGTTCACACCTTCCTCAATCACCTCCGGAATCCCTCCCACCCTTGTGCCGATCGATGCGCGTCCCACGGCCTGGGCCTGCAGCAATATCTGGGGAATGCCCTCATGCGCTGTGGAAGGCAGCACCACCACATCCAGTGCCCGCAAGAGATCCGGCACATCGTCCCGGTGGCCGAGAATCTCCACTTTCCCTTGCAGCCCCGCCTGCTTCACCCCTTCCGGCAGCCCGGCCTCACCCGGCCCCGAACCGGCTATCAAAAACCGGACCTCCGGAAACTCCCCTGCGATCCGGCCTGCCGCTTCGAGAAAATAACGGTGCCCCTTCCAACTCCGGATCACCGAAATCATCCCGATCCCCAGCGTATCCCGAGTCCAGCCCCAGGATGCCCTCAGCACATCCGCTGCTCCGGGGGCGAACCGCTCCAGATCGATCCCCGTTGGAATGCACTCCACCCGCGCCGGGTCCAAACCCAGTTCGGCCACCAGCCGCTCCGTGATCCGCATGCTGGTGGTGAGAACGCGGTCCGGCAAATGATGGAATGCGATCCGGCTGCGCCAGCGCGATGGATAATCCACCTCGATGTGCCGCGAGCGCAGCAGGACTGGAACCCCCGCCAGCCGCGCCGCGATCCCCGCGATCCAGCCGTCCTTCGAACTGTGCGTGTTCACCACATCGGCACGTTCCCGGCGGAACGCCGCCGCCAGCCGCACAATGCCATCGGGAAAGCGCAGGCTTTTTTCCGAAAACGCCAGCCGCGGCAGCCCCGCCTCCCCCGCCTTGCGCCAGATCACAGACTCCGGTTGTGCGGCAATCCACAGCCGGTGCCCGCGCTCACGCATGGCCAATGCCTCCGTCAAGACACGGATCTCCTGCCCGCCCCAACCCAGCGAAGCTTCGCTGTGCACAATGTTCCAAGGACCCATCCCTCCGATCATTCCCGGACCCGGCGCGGACGACAACCCGCAAAAGCCGTTGCCCGGCCCGCTTCTCCGGGTAGGCTCCCGCTTCCATGACCGTTGTCTGGCTCAACAAGCGCAACTGGCGCCACCCCGGCCCCATCGTCAACATGGCCGTCCACAACGCCCATTCCTTCACCACCGCCGGAGTGGAATCGCACTTCGTCGTCGGGGCCGGCGATGAGTCCGATACCTCCGCAGATTTGCGCGGTTTCTACGGGCTGCAGCCCGCGCCGGAATTCCATGTTCACCGCGTCCCCCTCGGACGCCGCGGGGCCAAATCCACCACCAGCCTGCCCGTCTTCCTCCAGGCCCGACGCCTGGCTCTCGATCTGGCCCGCTCGGACGACGTCGCCGTCTTCTGCCGCGACTCCAGTTTTCTTCCCTTCCTCGCCCTTCTCTGCCGCCATCCCCGCATCCGGGGATTCTACGAATTGCACGACTTTTATGCCGACCACTCCTGGCGCGAGGGAAAAATCCCTTTCGGCCACCACCGGGAAAAATGGCTTGAGCACTTTTTCCTCCCCCGCATCTCCGGCCTCGTCTGCATCACTTCGGAACAGCAAAAACTCTATCAGTCCATTTTTCCCAATATGCCCTCCCTAGCCCGCAGCCTGGGCACCAAGCCGTTCGCCGAAACCGACCCGGAAACCCGGCGCCGCGCCCGCACCGTCTTCTACGTCGGCCATATGAGCGGCGCCAAGGGCGTTTCCTTCCTCCTGGAAGCGGCCGCCTCCCTGGCCCGCCGCGGCATCCGCACTGAATTCTGCGGCGGCTATGAGAAAAACGCCGTCCGCATCCGCGCCCATGCCGAAAAAGAAGGCATCGCCTCCATGGTCCGCGCCGAAGCCTTCCGCCCGCCCGCTGAACTCCACCAGGCCCTGGCCGAACGCGGCAGCCTGGGCGTGGTCATGCTCGCGGACACCTTCTACAACCGCCACCTCACCTGCCCGGTCAAAGCGCTCGACTACCTCTCCCACGGCATGCCCGCGCTCGGCACGCCCCTGCCCTCGGTCACCGAAGTGCTGGGCCCCTCCGGCCACTACCTGGAAGAAGGCAATGTCCCCGCCTTTGTCGAGGCCGCATCCGCGCTCCTCGACGACCCCGCCGCTTATGCCCGCGCCTGCGCCGCCGCCCGCACCCGCGCCGCCGAACTCACCTGGACCCGCCGCGCCGAAGCCCTGCTCGCCTTCGCCCAAAGCCTCCAGGATTGAACCCCGCCGCCCCCTGGGCTACGGTTTCCCCATGCATTTCGCCAAAGACCGCAAATTGGGCAAACTGCTCTTCTCCGCCGAGGACTACCACCGCCTGGCAAAAACCGGGCTTTTCCAGGAAGACGATCCCATCGAACTGCTCAACGGAGAAATCATCATCATGTCCCCCATCGGCACACCCCACGCCTCCATGACCACTCGACTGAACACCTTGCTTGGTGCTCGGGCCAATGGCCTGGCCATCGTGACCCAGCAAAACCCCCTGGCCTTGGACCCCTATAGTGAACCCGAGCCCGATCTCATGCTCCTGAAGCCCCGGGAGGACTACTACGCCTCCGCCCACCCCGGCCCCTCCGACGTGCTCTTGCTCATCGAAGTATCCGATACCAGCCTGGACTACGACCAGGGCCCCAAACTCACCGCCTACGCCAAAGGAGGCGTGCCCGAGACCTGGATCATCGACCTGGCAGGCCGCTCCCTCACCATCCACCGCACCCCTGATCCCTCCGGCATCTACCGCGTCATCCACCGCCCCGCCCACGGCACGCCCTTCGCCCCCCAAGCCCTTCCCTCCCTCACCCTGACCCTCACCGATCTCGGCTGGAAAGCGGCCTAAAGCGGCGGCGCAACGGAAGCACCGGCCCGGCTTCCGGGTTTTCTCACCCCACCCATTTCCGCTTTCTGCTTTCCCCATTTCCACTTTTCTCCCCATGGACCAATACCTCAAAGTCTTCCGCTTCGGCTGGCCCTTTCTCCGCCGCTACCGCCTGCGCTTTTTCTCCGGCATCCTCCTCGGCTTCCTCTTCGCCGGCACCTCCGGCCTCTTCATCTGGGCCGCGCAGGTCCTGACCGCTCGTGTCCTCAGCGGCGAGGGCTCCGCCGTGTCCTTCCTTGGGGATGCTGAACCGTCCTGGCTCACCCATCTTGCTCCCGGCTTCATGGACTTTCTGGCCCGCGCCCAAGACCTGCTCCTCCCACTACGCGGAGAAACACTCACCGCCTGGCAAATCGCTGGCGGCCTCCTCTTTCTCCCCCTCCTCGGCGCCCTCCGCGGCCTCCTCGACTACGGCACCGCCTACTGCATGGCCTGGGTCAGCTCCCGCACCGTCCTCGACATCCAGACCGCTGTCCTCCAGCGCATCAGTTCCATGTCCTTGGGCTATTTCAATTCCTCCCGCCTCGGGGACCACACCCTCCGCATCCAGAACGACACCGGCGTCCTGCAGAAAACCCTCAACCTCGGCATGTCCGACCTGATCAAGGAACCCTTCACCGTCCTCATTGTCCTCTTCTCCCTCCTCACCACTGATTGGAAACTCACCCTGCTCGCCCTCCTCTTCTACCCCGCCTACGGATTTGCCATCTACAAGGTCGGACGGAAAACTCGCAAGCTGGCCGAGAAAAACCTCAAGCCCGCCATCACCCAGGGCAGCCAGCTTATCGAATACCTCGCCAACATCCGCCTGGTCAAAGCCTTCCGTCTGGAGGACTTCCAGCTCGCCCGCTTCGTAAAAAACGGGCGCGAGTAGATCGGCTACCTCATCAAGCGCGTCCAGGCCCAGGAAATCCTCAACCCCCTGGTCGAGACCCTCGCCATGCTTGGCGCCAGCCTCACCATCGTTTACGTCGTCTGGGCCGATGTCAGCTCCCCCAAGCTCGTCGGCTTCCTCACCGGCCTCATCATCCTCATGAAGCCGATCAAAAAAATCGCCGGCCTCCACGTCACTTTCAAAAATGCCAGCGTCAGCGTGGACCGCGTGGCCGAGGCCCTCACCATGCAGCCGGACATCCTCGAGCCCGCAAAGCCCGCACCCAAAGCTTCATTCGACCGCGCCCTGTCCTTCCGCGGCGTTTCCTTCGCCTACGGCGATGCCCCTGTCCTCCACCACCTCGACCTCAAAATCCCCAAAGGCACCCGCCTCGGCATCATCGGCGAGAGCGGCTCCGGCAAAAGCACCCTCATCAACCTCCTCATGCGCTTCTACGACCCTGTCTCCGGAAGCGTCGAACTCGATGGCACCAACCTCCGCGACCTCGCCACCGCCGACCTCCGCCGCCTCATGGCCCTCGTCTCCCAAGAAATTGCCATCTTCGACATGACCGTGGCCGAAAACATCGCCCTTGGACGGCAGGATGCCACCCGGGCGGAAATCGAGGAGGCGGCCCGACGTGCCGATGCCCATGCCTTCATCACTGCGCTCCCCCAGGCTTATGACACCCGCGTCGGTGAAAGTGGCGCCACCCTTTCCGGAGGCCAGCGCCAGCGCATCGCCATCGCCCGCGCCCTGGTCCGCCATTCTCCCATTCTCCTTCTCGATGAAGCCACCGCCGCGCTCGATTCCAAGTCCGAGGCGGAGGTCCAGGCCGCCCTCGACCACCTCTCCGGAGACTACACCATCATCGCCGTCGCGCACCGTCTCAGCTCCCTGCGCAATTTCGACCGCATCCTCGTCATGGAAGCCGGCCGCATTGCGGAAGAGGGAACCTTTGCCGAACTGATGGCCCGGGGCGGACGCTTCGCCGCCATGGCCGCCCGCCAGGGACTGGCCGCTTGATCCACTGCCATGCGCGTTCTATTGGTCAAAACCAAAAACATCGGAGACACCCTCCTTCTCACCGCCGCCGCCCGCGCGATCCGGCGCGACCACCCGCAAGCCCACATCACCGCCCTCGTCCGCGCCGGCACCGAGGGCATCCTGGCCGGCGCGGTTTCGATCGACCGCATCGCCACCTGGGGCCGCGTGCCGGAGGCCGCGCCCACCCGCCGCACCGCCGCCTGGTGGGCCCAAACCTACGACCTGGCCATCGACCTCGGCGGCACTTCCTCCGGGCGCTGGGCCACCTTGCTGTCCCGAGCCCCTCGGCGCGGCACCCGCGGCCCGGCCCGGGGCTGGCCCGCATGCTGCGCCCGCCCTTGGGAACCGCCGCCCGGCATCCTCCACAGCGCCGCACGGGACTTCCACCATGTCTCCAGCCTGCTGCCGCTGCGCGATCCCATCCCTCCGCTGGAATTCGATTCCACCCGCGCCGACCCAAACACCCCCGCGCCCTTCGATGCTTACGCCGTCCTCCACCCATCCACCCGCTGGGCAGAAAAACGCTGGCCCCTGGAACAATGGATCACCCTCGCCCGCCACCTGCAAGAGGCCCACGGCCTGGCCCTCGTCCTGAGCAGCGGGCCCTCGGCGGAAGAAACCACCTTCACCCGCGCCCTGCATGCCGCTCTCGATCCCTCCCGCACCCAGTGCACTGGAGGAACGCTGTCCTGGGCCCAGCTCGCCGGCCTCCTCTTCCGCGCCCGCCTCTTTGCCGGAGTCGATACCGCCGCCATGCACCTGGCCGCCGCCTGCCAATGCCCAACCCTCGCCCTCATGGTCTATGACCCGCGCCATTGGGGCCCCTGGCAATGCCCCCACCGCAGCGTCCACGCCCCCCCCGACCCCGCCCTCTCCCGCGCCCAGCGCATGCAGCGCCTGGACGCCGCTGCCGCCTTAGCTGCCGCAGACCTCCTGCTTTCTTCAGCCCGATAGGCGCTCCGCCCTCCGGAATGCCTCCATTTCCTTTTTCAACGGCTCCCAATAGCACCGGTCCTTGTCTTGCTCCGCCCGGACCTCCGCATCCAAGGCCTCCCGCAATGCGGGCATGTCTCCAGCCAGTGCCGTCTGCAGCAAAGGACGGACCTGGACGTGCTCCCGGGCCTCCTGCTCAAAGCGGCCCACCAGCTCCACCAGGAGTTCCGCAGAGCGCGCCTCCCTCAGCCAAAACGAAGTTTTTTCCGGTGACGGTGCGGTGCCATGTTCTCGGTAATGGATGGCCACCAGGGCATCAATCATCGGCCAGTCCTTCTGCCGCTGTGTCTTCTTGGCCAGGACCAAATCCGGCACCGAGAGCAGGTGAAACTCCACCCCGTCCTCATCCACCAGCATCGTCCGGCGCTCCCACAGAACCGGAAAGGCAGGCAAGCCGCGCAGGCAAGTCATCACATCGATCCTCAAGCCCTCAACCTCGGGCGCCCCGCAACGGAAATGGACCGCGTGCCCTCGCTCCAACACAGCGGGATCGAACGGAGGCACCGCGATCCTCCGGCCTTCCAGCGCCGCCAGGGCCCGCCTCAACCCATCAAAATTTTCCGGCCCGGCCAGCAAAAGCAGGTCGATGTCCTTGCTAATCTGCGCCGCTCCGTAAAAGACGCAGGCCTGCCCGCCCATGAGCAGCGCCTGCACGCCATTCTTCTGGATGGTAGAAAGGACATGACGGATCGGGTTCGGGATCAAGGCTTCCTCCCATCGCCAAATACTGGGCGAAGATGCGCTCACTCTGCCGGAAGCGCTCCAACGGCGCAAGCTGCGCCCACTCTTGCCACTCATCCGGCCAGTCTTCAAACCTCATGCCCCAGTTTAACCGCATCCCACCGGGTGTCGAGCCAGCCCGGAATACCCGCCACCGCCCCCGTTTGACGTCCGGGAACCCGCCGAATCCCGGTTGATGCCTCCCCCCGCTTCCGATACGCTCCCCCCTTATGTTGGAAGGCAAAAACATCCTCATCACCGGCGGCACCGGCTCTTTTGGCAAGCAATTCGCCCGCACCCTTCTCGAACACCACCGCCCCGCCAAGGTCATCCTCTACTCCCGGGACGAACTGAAGCAGTTCGAGATGGCCCAGGACCCGCTCTTCCGCACCGACCCCGTCCGCTTTTTCATCGGAGATGTCCGTGATGCCGCCCGTCTCCGCATGGCCATGGAAGGCGTCCACGTCGTCGTCCACGCCGCCGCTCTCAAGCAGGTGCCCACCGCGGAATACAACCCCTTCGAGTGCATCAAAACCAACGTCCTCGGCGCCCAAAATGTTATCGAAGCCGCGCTCACCTCCGGCGTCGAAAACGTCGTTGCCCTCTCCACGGACAAAGCCGCTGCTCCCATCAATCTCTACGGTGCCACCAAGCTCTGCTCCGACAAGCTCTTCACCGCCGCCAACAACATCCGCGGCCGCCACAACATCCGATTCTCCGTCGTCCGCTACGGCAACGTCATGGGCTCCCGTGGCTCGGTCATCCCCTTCTTCCAGAGCCGTGCCGCCTCCGGCGTCCTGCCGATCACTGATCCCCGCATGACCCGCTTCAACATCACCCTCGCCGAAGGCGTCGATCTCGTCCTCCACGCCCTCAGCACCGCCCAAGGCGGCGAAATCTTCGTCCCCCGCATCCCTTCCTACCGCATCACGGATGTCGCCACCGCCATCGCCCCGAAAGCGAAACAGGAAATCGTCGGCATCCGTCCCGGCGAAAAAATCCACGAGGAAATGATCACTGAGACCGATGCCTTCCAAACCATCGAAACCCCCGGCGGCTACATCATTGTCCCCATGCTCCACGACACCCCTCCGGAAAAGCTCATGGCCGAATACGCCCGCCACCACCAGGGCAAACCCGTCCCCGCCGGCTTCTCCTACAACTCCGGCACCAACACCGACTGGCTCTCCGTCGATCAGCTCAAAGAGCTGATTGAAAAACAGAAATTTTGAAAGCAGAAAGCAGAAATGAAAGGCGGGCTAACAGATGAATTCCGGAATCGGGGCAAGTTGTTTGCCGCCTCGGCTATCCGCGTTTTGTCAAACTGCCCAAGAACCGCAATGAAGCCATGGTCTGTGGCCGCCAACTGCTCCGTTCCGCCACATCTGTCGCCGCCCAATTCCGCGAAGCCTCCCGCGCGCGTTCCGACATTGAATTTATCTCAAAATTGGGCTCCGCACTTCAAGAAGCCGACGAATCCCAGCTCTGGCTCGAACTCCTGCGCCAAGAATGTGGCATCGCCCCAGCCTTGGTCCTGCCCCTGGAAAACGAAGCCAGCGAACTCATCGCCATCACCACCACCATGATCAACCGCACCAAAGCCCGCATTTAATTTCCGCTTTCTACTTTCCCAATTTCTGCTTTTCCCATGATCCCCTACGCCCGCCAGAGCCTCAGCGAGGACGACATCGCCGCTGTCGTCCGCGTTCTGCGCTCGGATTTCCTGACCCAGGGTCCGGAGATCGAAGCCTTTGAGCGCGCCGTGGCAGAGAAGTGCGGCGTGCCCTACGCCGTGGCCGTTTCCTCCGCCACCGCCGGCCTCCACCTGGCCTATCAGGCCCTCGGCGCCGGTCCGGGCGGCGAGGTCTGGACCAGCCCCAACACCTTCGTCTCCACTGCCAATGCCGCGCGCTACTGCGGCGCACGCCCGGACTTCATCGACATCGACCCGCGCACTTACAACCTCTGCCCGGAGAAACTGGAAGTCCTCCTCAAAGCTGGAGGCCGCCCCAAGATCGTCGCCCCCGTCCACTTCACCGGGCAGCCCGCCGCCCTGGCCCCCATCGCCACCCTGGCCCGGAAATACGGCTTCGCTGTCGTCGAGGACGCCGCCCACGCCATCGGCGCCACCTATCAAGGCCGGCCCGTCGGCTGCTGTGAGCTTTCGGACTGCGCCGTCTTCAGCTTCCACCCGGTCAAAATCATCACCACCGGCGAGGGCGGCATGGTCCTGACCCGCCGCAAGGACCTTTACGAAAAACTCCTCCGCCTCCGCACCCACGGCATCACCCGCAGCCCGGACCTGATGACGCGGAATGACGGGCCCTGGTATTACGAACAGCTTGAACTGGGCAGCCACTACCGCTTGACCGATTTTCAAGCCGCCCTCGGCCGCAGCCAGCTCGGACGTCTGGACGACTTCATCTCCCGCCGCCGCGAACTGGCCGTCCGTTACAACGAACTGCTCTCCGGCCTGCCCCTCACCCTGCCCTGGCAGCATCCGGACGGGGCCTCCAGCTGGCACCTTTACGTCGTCCGCCTGAAGCTGGACCGAATCCGAAAAACCCACCGCCAGGTCTTCGAGGAACTGCGCGCCGCCGGCATCGGCGTCAACCTCCATTACATCCCGGCCCATCTCCAGCCCGACTACCGCGCCCTCGGCTTCCAGTCTGGCATGTTCCAGGAAGCCGAAGCCTACTACCGCGAAGCGCTCAGTCTTCCCATGTTCGCCGCACTCACGGATCCCGAACAAGACCAAGTCGTGGATGCCCTCCGCCGCATTCTGGAAAACTGATCCATGCCCACACCGGCAACGCTCATCCTGCGCGCCGATGGCTCCCCCCTCATCGGCACCGGCCATGTCATGCGCTGCCTGGCACTGGCCCAGGCCTGGCAGGACCGCGGCGGCCATGCCGTGCTTGCCTTCGCCGAACTTTCCCCCGCACTGGAATCCCGCCTTGGCAGCGAGCATGTGGCCTTGCGCCGGATAACCCAAACTCCGAATAACACAACGGCATGGGCCGATGGAGCGGACTGGGTTATTCTTGATGGCTATCATTTCAGTGCTGACTTGCAGACAAGCCTGATCCAGGCCGGGCACCGGGTGCTCGCCATCGACGACAACGGCCAGAGCACACCGCCCGCCGCGCATCTCCTCCTCAATCCCAACCTGCATGCCCGCCGCGCCCTCCACGACGGACACGCCCCGCACACGGAACTTTTACTGGGCCCGCGCTTTGCCCCATTGCGGCGTGAGTTCATCCACCTACATCCCAAGTCCGCCGAGGCCGCCGCCCTGCCCGTCCGCAAACTCCTGATTTCCCTGGGCGGAGCTGATCCCCCCAACCGTACGCTGGACGTGTTGCGCCGGGCGGCCCCCCAGCTCCCCGACGGCGTACAACTGCGGGTCATCGCCGGAGGAAGCAACCCCCATCTGCCCTCCCTCCGCGAGTGCCTCCGGCATCACGCTCAGGCCGAACTTGTGGTTGATGCCCCGCGCATGGCCGAACATTACCTCTGGGCGGACGCCGCCGTCCTGCCGGCCAGCACCTCCTGCCTGGAGGCCTTTCGCTGCGGCCTGCCCTGCATCTTGATCGCTTCAATGGACAACCAGCGCGAGGTGGCCGCCCACGCCCGCGCCCTGGATTTGGCCGAGGTGGTCGAGGCCAGCCACGAGCTGCCGGAGGACCGTTTCGACACCGTCTTGGGCACACTGCTGCACGACACGGAGTGGCGCGTCGCGCAGTCCGCGCGCACTGCGCGTCTGGTGGATGGCCAGGGCTGCCGCCGCATCCTCCAAGCCATGCACCTCCACGGCGCCCGCTTGGACCCTGTGGGCTTGGATGACGCCTGCCTGCTCTGGGAATGGGCCAACGACCCCGAAGTCCGGCGCCATTCCTTCCACCCAGAACCCATCCCCTGGGAAAACCACCTCGGCTGGCTGCGCAGCCGGCTCGCGGAACCGGACTCGAAATTTTTCATCGCCCGCACATCCAGCGGCGAAGCCATCGGCCAAATCCGCCTGCAGGCCCAGAGCCCAGGCCAGGCGTTGATCCATCTCAGTGCCGCTCCAACCTGGCGCGGACGGGGCGCGGGAGCACGCATGCTCCAACTGGCCGAGTCCGCAGGCTTCCGCCGCCTCCACGCCCGCGTCAAGCAGGACAATACCGCCTCCCTCCGCATGTTCGAGGCCGCCGGATTCGAACGGATGGACGAAAATGACGGCGCGTGCCAGTTTCAAAAAAACCTGCCCCTCCCATGAACATCCTCGGACGTCCCATCGGCCCAGGCCACCCTGCCTACATCATTGCCGAAATCTCCGCCAACCACGGCCAGTCCCTCGACACCGCGCTGGCGCTGGTCGATGCAGCCCACGCCGCGGGTGCCGATGCGGTCAAGCTCCAGACCTACACCGCCGACACCCTCACCCTGGACTCCGACAAGCCGTGGTTCCGCATCGGCGGCGGCACGCTTTGGGATGGCAGGACCCTGCACCAACTCTATCAAGAAGCCTTCACCCCCTGGGAGTGGCATCCCCGCCTCCAGGAGCGGGCCGCCTCCCTGGGACTCCACCTCTTTTCCTCCCCCTTCGACTTCACCGCCGTCGATTTCCTGGATTCCCTCGGTGTTCCCGCCTACAAAATCGCCTCTTTCGAACTGGTGGACCTGCCCTTGATCGCCAAAGCCTCCGCCACCGGCAAGCCCCTGATCATGTCCACGGGCATGGCCACCGTGGAAGAAATCACCGAAGCCGTCCAGGCGGCCCGAACCGCAGGCGCCCGGGACATCGCCCTCCTCAAATGCACCAGCGCCTATCCCGCCCGGCCCGAAGACATCCACCTCCGCACCCTGGCCGACATGCGGGAGCGCTTCGGCACCATCGCCGGCCTTTCCGACCACACCCCCGGCTCCGCCGTGGCCGTCGCCGCAGTCGCTCTGGGCGCCTCCATCATCGAAAAACACATCATCCGCCGCCGAAGCGATGGCGGGCCCGATGCCGCGTTCTCCATGGAACCGGAGGAATTCGCCGCCATGGTCGGTGACATCCGCACCGCCGAGAAAGCCCTGGGCAGCATCCGCTACGAGATCAGCCCCCAGGAAGAGGCCAGCCGCGCCTTCCGGCGCTCCCTCTTCGTCACCCGCCCCGTCCGCCAGGGAGAAGCCTTTACTGCGGAAAACGTCCGCTCCATCCGCCCCTCCAACGGCCTGCATCCCAGGCATTACGAACAGGTTTTGGCCAAAAAAGCCGCCTGCGACTTGGAGGCAGGCACTCCGTTGGCTCTGGAGCATCTGGCATGAAGAGCGAAGCCCTCTGCATCATCCCCGCCCGCGGCGGCAGCAAGCGCATCCCCCGCAAGAACATCCGCCCCTTCTGCGGCCGTCCCATGCTGGCCTGGGCAGTGGACCATGCCCGCGCTTCCGGATGCTTTGAAAAAATCATGGTCTCTACCGACGATCCGGAGATCGCACAGGCTGCCCGGGACTGCGGCGCTGAGGTCCCCTTCCTGAGGAAGGCCGAGACGGCGGGCGACCATGCCACCACGGCGGATGCCCTGACCGAGGTGCTCCTGGCCTATCAAGATCAAGGCCGCCTGCCCGCACTGGCCTGCTGTTTGTATCCCACCTCGGCGCTCCTCTCCCCGGACCGGCTCCGCGAGGGGAAAGACCGGCTCGAATCGGATCCGGAGCTGGAATGTGCCGCCTCGGTTCTTCCTTACCCACACCCGGTCCAGCGGGCGCTGGTCATTCGCGGGGGCCTCCTGGCCTGGCTCCATCCAGAATACGCCCTCACCCGCACCCAGGATCTGGAGCCGGCCTTTCACGACGCCGGCCAGTTCTACTGGTTCCGCACCGCCGCTTTCCTCGCTTCCCGCCGGCTCCTGGGTCCGCACACCGCGCCTGTTCCTCTCGGCCACGGTGAAGTCTGCGACATCGACACGGAAGCCGACTGGGTGCGTGCCGAGAGAATGTTCTCGATTTGCCGCCCTGCCCCCCTTAATCAGGAACCCGCATCATGACCCGCAAACCGACCGAACAGGAGGCCTTTTGGAAAGGCGAGTTTGGCGACGCCTATGTGGACCGCAACCGCAGCCAGCGCCTGCTCGCCGCCAACATCCATTTTTTCTCCCGCATCCTGGAGCGCACCGGCCCGGTCGCCAGCATCCTGGAACTGGGCGCCAACATCGGCATGAATCTCCGCGCCCTCCGCCACCTGCTCCCCGAGGCGGAACTTGCCGGCGTGGAAATCAACGCCAGGGCCGTGGAAGAACTCCGCGCCTGGGACGGCCGCGCCGAAGTCCACCACGCCTCCATTCTCGACTTCCAGCCCGCCCGGACCCATGACCTGACCCTCATCAAGGGGGTGCTCATCCACATCAACCCGGATGATCTCGGCGGCATTTACGACCTTCTCGTCCGCGCCTCCTCACGCTTCATCTGCATCGCCGAATACTACAACCCCTCTCCGGTGGAGCTGCCCTACCGCGGCCACAGCGGCAAACTGTTCAAGCGCGACTTCGCCGGTGAACTCCTGGACCGCCATCCCGGGACCACTCTGGTCGATTACGGATTCGCCTATCACCGTGATCCGCTCTTCCCCCAGGACGACATCACCTGGTTTCTTCTGGAAAAACGCACACCATGATCCGCTACTGCACCCGCTGCGTCATGCCGGACACCAAGCCGGACCTGGTGCTGGATGCCGAGGGCGTCTGCAACGCCTGCCGCAGTTACGAGCGCCGGGTCGAGATCGACTGGGACGCCCGCGCGCTGGAGCTGGAGCAGGTTCTCGCCCGCTACCGCCGCCCAGACGGCAGCCACTGGGACTGCATCGTCCCGGTGAGCGGAGGCAAGGACTCCACCTATCAGGTGCTGCGCATGCTGCAGCTCGGCCTCAACCCCCTCTGCGTCACCGCCACGACCTGCGACCTCTCCGAAGTCGGGCGGAAGAACATCGAAAACATCAAGAGGATGGGCGTGGACTATGTCGAGTTCTCACCGAATCCCCGCGTCCGCCGCAAACTCAACCGGATCGGCCTGAAATTGGTGGGTGACATTTCGTGGCCCGAGCATGTGGGCATCTTCACCATCCCCGTCCGCGCCGCCGTCCAATACCGCGTCCCTCTCCTGGTTTGGGGCGAAAATTCCCAACACGAATACGGCGGGCCCGCCGCCGCCGCGGAAAACAACACCCTCGACCGCCGGTGGCTCGAGGAATTCGGCGGCCTCCTGGGCCTCCGCGTCCAGGACCTACATGGCGTGGACGGGCTCGGGCCGCGCGATCTCATTCCTTACACCTATCCTTCGGATGCGGATTTGAAAGCCGCTGGAGTCACCGGACTCTTCCTCGGCCATTACCTCCCCTGGGACGGCTACACCAACGCACTCCTCGCCCAGGCCAACGGCTTCCTTCCCCACTCCGGCCTGGTGGAAGGCTCCATCGTCAACTACGAAAACGTGGACAACCACCAAACCGGCATTCACGACTACTTCAAATTCCTCAAGTTCGGCTTCAGCCGGGCCAGCGACATCGCCTCCCTTCACGTCCGCCGCGGCCGCATCACCCGCCGTGACGCCATGGAGCTGGTCCGCCTGCATGACGGGAAATTCCCCTGGACCTATCTAAGCAAGCCACTATCAGAAATCCTGGAGCCGCTCGAAATTTCCCTAGACGAATTCACCGCCATCTGCGACCGGTTCACCAACCGCAAAATCTTCCAGTGCGACGCCCGTGGCAACCTGGTCCGCGACCGGCACGGCAACCTCGCCAAACTCAACGACGACAACCCGGCATGATCTGGATCATCGACTACGGCATGGGGAACCTGGGTTCCGTGCAGCGCGCCTTCGAGGAATGCGGAACCTCCGTCCATGTTTCCTCCGACCCTTCCATCCTGGGCCGCGCCCAGGCCGTGGTGCTTCCGGGCGTGGGTTCGTTCACCGAAGGCATGCAGAACCTCCGCGCCCGTGGCCTGGACCGCGCACTCACGGAGGCATCCGCGGCGGGCCTGCCCGTCCTGGGCATTTGTCTGGGCATGCAGCTCCTGGCCACCCGCGGAACGGAGGGGGGCGACACCGCGGGCCTCGGCCTGATCCCCGGTTTGGTGGACCGGATTCCACCGGGCGGCCACCGCATTCCCCACGTCGGATGGAATGAAGTCCACCTGCGGCAGACCCACCCGCTCTTCCACGGCATCCCGGACGCTACAGACTTCTATTTTGTCCACAGCTATCGGTTCCTGCCGGAGACATCCGCCGATGTCCTGGCAGAAACTCCTTATGCCGGATCTTTCGCCTCCGCGGTGGCCCACGGCTCCGTCTGCGGGGTGCAGTTCCACCCGGAGAAAAGCTCCCGGCCCGGCTTCGCCCTCCTCCGCAATTTCATCCAGCACGCCCACGCCTCATGCTGAAGAACCGCATCATCCCCACCCTCCTCTGGAAAAATGTCGGGCTGGTCAAAGGCCGCGGCTTCGACAGCCGCCGCCGTGTCGGCACCATCCTCCCCGCCGTCAATGTTTACAACCTGCGGCAGGTCGATGAACTCATCCTCGTTGACATCACCGCCACCGCCGAGAGCCGCGATCCCGACTACGCCACCGTGGAGGAAATCTCGCGTGAATGCTTTGTCCCCCTCACCGTCGGTGGCGGCATCCGCACGCTGGACCACATCCGCGAACTGCTCCGGCATGGCGCCGACAAAGTCTGCATCAATTCCGCCGCCTACCGCGATCCCGAGCTCATCCGCCAGGCTGCCGACCGGTTCGGCAGCCAGTGCATCCTCGCCTCCATCGACTACCGGACCACGTCCCAGGGCCCGCGGTGTTTCCGCTCCTGTGGCACAGAAGACACCGGGCGCGACCCCGTGAGTTGGGCTCGCGAATTGGAAGCCTCCGGCGCGGGCGAAATCCTGCTCACCTCCATCGAAAGAGACGGCACCATGGAGGGTTACGACACCGCCACCCTCGCCCAAGTGTCCGCAGCCGTCCGCATACCCGTGATCGCCTCGGGGGGATGCGGCTGCTACGCCCACATGGCACAAGCTTTGGAGGAGGGCCACGCCTCCGCCGTAGCCGCCGCCAGCATTTTTCATTTCACCCAGCAGACCCCCCAGGAGGCCAAGCACTTCCTGCGCTCCCGGGGCCTCCCCGTCCGCCTCGCCTTGTTGAACCATAAAACCTGACAATCCATTACCACCTCCAGCAAGGCAACCCCCTGCACGTGCAATCCATGATCCAAACCGCGCTTCGAAAATTAGGCGTCCGCCAGGGAGATTGCATCATGTTTGTCTGGACTGAACATGAAGGAATCAACAAACCGTGGCGGGATTACTTGTCCGCTTTCCTGGATGTCATGGGTCCAAAAGGCACGATCATCGTGCCCACACACAGCCAGTCATTCATCCGTCGCGTCACCTACGACCCAGCCACATCCCCTTCTTTGTGCGGGGGTTTCAGTGAATTTTTCCGAAGCAACTGCCATCCACTCCGGTCATTGGACCCAAATTATTCCGTCGCAGCGATAGGGCCGAAGGCCTCCGTGCTCACTTCCACACATTCCAGGAATTCACATGGAACTGGCAGCTTTTTCAGCAGGTTTGCAGAGGTGGAAGGGAAAATCTGCTTTCTGGGGCGCGGCCCTGAAAACGGCGGCTGGGTCCGCCAGATGGAACACCTGGCCAAGGTACCCACGCGCTATTTCAAGCCATGGACAGGCCTGATCCTACACCCCGGACAGAAACCCCGGCGGGAAACTTGGTTTTGCTCTGTGGAAACAGGCCAGCCATCCTGTGTGCCTGATGAACTTAAACTGCTGGACCAACTGGGAAAGCTGGGTGCTTTTGCGGAGGAGGAGACAGACATTTGCAGCTTGCGGATGGTCGGTGCCAGCAAATTGATGGAAACGGGCCTTTCCTTGCTGCGCCAGGATGCATGGCTCAGTTCACAAGGCCCTTCGGCCAGCCCGGCGGACCTGGAAGCCTTGGAAACAGGGCGCATCGGATCGGCCATTCCCCAGGTCCAGCTGAACGATGCGCGGCCCATTGAACTGGTCCGCAGCCTGACCCCCTTCCGAAGGGATATTGTTTCCGACGGCTATGATGCCTGCCTGAGTGCCTTGCAAAAAATCGCACCGATGACCATCCACAGGTATTTCACTGGCACGGAATGCTTTTCCTGGATCGTTCCCGAAAAATGGACCTGTCGAGAGGCCTCTCTGCGGACCGTGGACGGCCGCCCTATTTTCTCCAGCAAGCAGCACCCCCTCCATGTTGTCTCCTATTCGCTGTCCAAGCAGGGAGTGGTTTCGAGGGCAGAATTGATGGATCACCTCCACACTCATCCACTCTTGCCGGATGCCATACCATTCGTGTTCAAGTATTACGAACGCGATTGGGGCCTGTGCGCGTCCGAGACACTGAAGCAATCGCTGGACCAACCGGCATATCTGGTCGACATCGATACTGAATTCACTTTCGGCTCCTTGAAAGTCGGTGAGTGGCTGCTGCCCGGGGAACGCCAAGATGGATATGTGTTTTGCGCCCATCTCTGCCATCCAGGTCAGGCGAATGACGACCTTTCCGGTCTGGCTGTCGGTCTTGAAGTCATGCGGCAGATCTCCCAACGCCGACGCAAATGGACCTACCGCTTCCTCGTGGTGCCAGAGACCATCGGTTCAGCGGCCTGGCTGGCACATCATCAGGAGACCATACCCCACCTCAGGGGAGGACTGTTTTTGGAAATGCTTGGACGTGACCGGCCCTTCACTTTGGCTCGCTCCCTGCAGGGCTGCACCGACTGTGACTCCATCTTGGAATCCGCCTTTATCCGTCATGGCCATGCATATGTCTGCCCCTTCATGCCCATGAACGATGAACGCATGTTCAATGCCCCTGGAATACGAATTCCCATGTTGGGGCTTTATCGAATCGAGCCACCCGAGTCGCCACACTGGCCTTATCTCGAGTATCATTCCAGTGAGGATGATGCCGGAAAAATCACCTCTAAATCTCTTGATGAATCGGTGGAACTCGTCTTGTCATTTGTGGATGCATTGGAAAAGGCCAGCTATTACAAACCCAATTATCAGGGAGAACCTTTCCTGAGCAGGTTTTCCGCTTACCAGGCCTGGGCCAAAGATGACGCCATGAAAAAATGTTTTTGGGATCTGATTTACCGAATCGATGAAAGCAAGTCTGAAACCCTTCTTGCCCGGGAAATCGGCTGTGATCCGGCTACGCTGCGTCAGGTCTTAAAGGACTGCCAGGGTTCCGGGTTGATCCAGCATCTCCAATGATTCGACGCATGGACATTTCCTCCGATGTTGCCGCTGCCGCGTTACGCATGCTTGGCCATTGCGGCAATCTGAAAGCGGGGGAATCCCTCTTCGTTCTCGCTGACCCAGAAACAAGCCGCCTGGGAGGCATCCTCACGGAATCTGGCAGGGAGTGCGGAGCGCCCTCTGCTCTTATCATTGACCCTCCATCCGCCATCCACGGCATGGAGCCTTCTTCCTCCGCTGCCGCCGCCATGCAGCAAGCCGATCTGATCGCCTGTGTGACCATCATGTCCAAAGCGCACACCCAGGCCCGGCTGCACGCAAGCCGAAACGGCGCCAGGTTTCTCAGCCTTCCTGATTATTCATTGGACATGCTGACCAGTAAGGCCATGTCCACGGACTTCCGCTCCCATCTCTCCACATGCAGCGATCTGGCAGCCCGGCTGTCCCGGGCTCGTCATGTGGAGGTGGCCAGCCGTTCAGGGACACGGATCCGCATGGAGGTAACCGGCAGGACTGCCAATGCCTGCCCGGGCTGCGTGTTGAATCCCGGTGATCTGGGTTCTCCTCCGGATATTGAAGTCAACATCGCCCCGCTGGAATCCTCTGCGGAGGGCATCATCGTGGTCGACGGCTCCATCACTTGTCCGGAAATCGGACTTCTGAAGTCACCCCTAGTCCTGCAAGTGCTTGAAGGAAGGGTCGTCGATGCACGTGGCGACTCGGCAGTGGAGGCCGCCTGGCATCAAGTTTTCCTGCGCGCAGCGGACGACAAGGCTTGGATCATCGGGGAACTGGGCATCGGCCTCAATCCAAATGCCCAATTGACCGGCATCATGCTAACCGATGAGGGCGCTCTGGGAACGGTCCATTTCGGACTCGGCTCGAACGCCACCATCGGCGGATTGAATCAGGTCCCTTTTCATCTTGATTGCGTGATCAGGGATGCCACGGTCTTGGTGGACGGCCGCGTTCTAATTGATTGCGGCCGCCTGCATGTATGAATGACATACGCTCTTTCCGTGACGACCTCCGGCAATTAGCCCGGTTTCATGCATCCCGCCCGGCGCTGATTGATGCACGCAACGACCTCACGCTGAATTACGCGGATCTCGCGGTGCTGCTCTCCCGCCTGGGTCCCCAGTTGCAGGCCTGGAACCATCCGGACTCCCGCGTGGTTTATGCCGCGTTGCCCAACTCCCTGGAAAACCTGGCCACCTTCCTGGCCTGCATGCGGGAGGGATGGACCTATGCTCCCATCGCGGTGGATGCCTCCAGCCGGGAAGCCCTCCGCCTGGCCCAGTGTGCTGGGCCGGGCATTTGCCTCATCCCGGATTCCATTGCCCCATCCTATGCAGCGGATTTGGCCGCCGCCGGCATCCGCACCCTGCCTGTCCCTCTGGATGGAAGGTTCCACTGGGTGCAAACTGCTGAGCGTTTCGCCGAAGCCCCGAACCCCGGACGGCTGCTCATCACCACCAGCGGCACCACCGGCGAGCCCAAGGTGATGGCATTCAATACCGACGTTCTTTGGTCCTCGGCCAAGGCCTTCTCCGCCCATCACGGCTTTTTGGATGCGGAGGCTCGCTACCTCAACATCCTGCCCATGTCCTACCTGGGTGGCCTCTTCAACTTGGGCCTCATCCCGCTGAGCACGGGTGGCAGCACCGTGGTCGCAGAAGCCTTTTCCGGCAAGACCTTCCTTTCCTTCTGGCAGACTGTGGAACGCTTCGATATCAATACCCTCTGGCTGGTGCCCACGATCGTGCGCGGCCTGCTCGGCATGGCCGATCGCACCCACCGCGAGCGTTTCCTGCCTTTGAAAGGACGCATCCGCGCTTCCTTCCTGGGCACGGCCCCCATTTCCTTGCAGACGAAAACACGCTTCGAAGATGTGTTCGGCATTGCCCTCCTGGAAAATTTCGCACTCTCCGAAACCACTTTCTTCACCTCGGAAACCCTGGACTCACGCACCAAACGCCAGGAAGCATCCGTGGGTGAAATTCTCCCTTACGCCGCTGTTGAAATCCGTCCTCTGTCCCAGGAATCGGCGGAAGACAGCGCCCCCGGCGGGGAAATCTGGGTGAAAACCCCCTGCCTCTTCGAGGGCTACCTGGAACCCGGCCAGCCTCCACGTCTGCCCACCGATGAGCGTGGATTCTTCCCCACCGGTGACATCGGCACCCTCAGCGGAAAAACCCTGGTCATCCAGGGCCGCACTCGTGACATCATCAAGCGCGGCGGCATGTTTGTTTCACTGCGCGAATTGGAACTGGCCACCGAGGAACACCCCGACGTGGCGGAAGCGGCCGCCGTCTGCGTTGCCCATGATTTCTATGGGGAAGACTCGGTGATTTGCGCTCGGCCCAGACCCGGAGCCTCGCCCAACGCCGCCGATGTTCTGACTTGGCTCCATGGCCGCCTGGCCAAATCCAAATGGCCCGCCCGTGTCGTGTTCATGGACGATTTTCCGCGCACCCGCAGTGGTAAAATCCGCAAAAAAGATTTGGGGGCCGTCCTGTGACCGCATCGTCCGCAGGGGAGCCTGCTTTTCCCTTTAGCAGGCGGGTGGAAGGGATTCCCCAGGCCCTTTCCATTTACATCAATCAATTGGTTTACGATCTCAAACGCCGCGGCCATGACGTAGTCACCCTTTCTTTGGGTGAAGCTTTCTTTGATATTCCTCTTTTTGATTTCAAAAAACTGGATCTGGACCGTTGCTACCACTACTCCGATAGCCAGGGCATCCCCGAGCTCCGCCAGAAAATCGCAGACTACTATCACCGTCATTACAACGCTCCAGTGGACGCAGCCCGCGAAATCCTGATCACAGCAGGTTCCAAGCCGGCGATCTTCATGGCCATGCAGGCCGTGCTCAACTCCGGGGACGAAGTGGTGATCCACGAACCCGCCTGGCTGAGCTATCAGGAACAGGCCCGCCTTCTCGACGCCGTCCCGCGCTTTATTCCCCACGATGTGCCCGTTTCCGATTTCGCCCGCCACTTGCCCCCGCGGTGCCGCATGCTTGTCCTCTGCAATCCCAACAATCCGGCAGGCCGCCTCTATACCCGTTCGGAGCTTTTAGGATTGCTCAACGAACTCCGTTCAAGGGGCATCTGGCTCTTGGTGGACGAGGCCTACAGCGACTTCGTGGTTGACGAGCCTTTCCACTCTCTAGCCAAGCTTGCCCCGGGGCTGCCTGGAGCCATCGTGGTGAATTCACTGTCGAAGAACATGGGAATGTCTGGATGGCGCATTGGTTACGTCATCTCCCATCCGGACATGATTGCCCGCCTGCTGAAAATCAACCAGCACCTCATCACCTGCGCCCCCTCCATCCTGCTCTACTATGTCAGCCGGTACTTCGACGACATCATCCACCTGACCCTGCCCCAAGTGCGGGAAGTCGTGGCCAAGCGCGCCCGTGTGGCCCGCATGATGGACGCCCTGGGGTTGCGGCGGATGGGGGGGTCATCCACCTTTTACTTCTTTGTTTCGCTCGGCGATTATCCTGGAAATTCACTGGATTTCGCCCTTCGTCTTCTCCTCGACCATGGAATTGCCGTGGTTCCCGGATCCGCGTATGGCTCCAGCACAGAACGTTTCATCCGTGTTTCCATCGGCACCGAATCGGAAGAACGCATTTGCGAATCCCTCAACATCATCCGCGACCAAATCCACACCGGATTGGTGGATGGGGAATCCATCCGCAGGCGGCTTCTGGAGTTGGGTCAGTCCTATTTCCAACCTGCATGAACGAGCCCGCCCCACTGCTCCAGCTTTGCCGCGACGCCCTGCTCCATTTTCGCAAGCCTGATTGGATTCTCTCCAATCCGCGCCGCAGGGTCCACGTTCGCTTGGACAATGTGGCTGCAGAAGCCCTCCATCGACTGGCAGGCGGGGCCAGTGCGGAGCTTTGGAACCAGGCACTGGCCGGAGCCTCCGGTGCTGACCGGACCGCCTTGGTGGGGGAGGCCGGATTATGGGAAAATCCCACACTTCTTTCTGCGGCAGACCGCAAGTTGGCCTCAGGCGAGGCCCTCTTCCGCCTGTTGCGACGCCACCTGCTTTTGACCGATGAGAGGGAATATGCCGGTTCCCTCGCTCCGCTGGATTCCTTGCTGGACCAATACCACCTGGGAACCTTTCATCAAAAAGTCGGCCAATCGCTGCTGCTTCGCGGAGAGCGCGGCAGGTCATGGGACCTCTGGCGGAAACAGAAATTCACGAACGATGGGCAAGAACTCCGCCCATCCCCTTACGCGTCCGTTCAGGGCGCCTTCTTTGATGGGTATTTCTCGAAAGAACGGTGCCAAGGAAAGCGCATCTTGGACTTCGCCTGTGGCAACGGATACTACAGCGCCCGTCTGGCCAGGCAGGGCGGGATAGTCACCGGCATCGACATCAACGCCTCTCTTATTGATGCAGCTAAAACCCATCACGGCGGATCCGCCCATTTCATCCATGCGGACACGCCACGGGCTTGCTTGTCATGGCTCGAAAGCCAGTCTTCCGGAACATTTGATCTTGTTTATCTGTCGGATATTTTTCTTCTCCTCCTGAACCCGGAACATGGAAGTCCCGAAGTTTCGGCGGTGGAACTGATGTCAGCACTCCGCCGCCTTCTCTCCCCGGGCGGGAGGCTGATGATGATGGAACCCAATGGATCGTTCTGGCTGGCAGGCCGGTATGGGTCTCCAACCCATCCGTTCGCCTTGGTTCCCGAGTATCGGCGGCCCATTTATCACGTTGCGCCCACACTGGACCAAACGTTGGCGGTGACCAGCCAGGCCGGGCTTGCCTTGGTGGAATTGCTCCACCCTCCTGCCGCTGAGGGATTAGACCCCTCGGATGCCGCCTACGCTGCTGAATTTCCTATGTGGGATTTTATGGTTTTTGAATCGCGCATTCGTTCGTGAAACCCTCTGAATTCACTTCATTGCTCAAATCGTGGATTGCGGTGGACACCGCTCCAGTGGTCATTCATTCCGCCGTCTGGCCCTTTGCTGCGATTTGGAGATTGAACGCGGAAGACGTTTGCAGCCAGCTCCTGGACTGCATCCTTGCAGCGGCAGGACCTGGCCGGGACATCCTGATGCCCACATTCACTCCAGGCTACCATGATGGATTTCTCGACCTGGATGCTGCTCCATCCACCACGGGCTTGCTCAGCGAGGCCTTTCGACGGAGTCCAGGCTCACGAAGAACGTTGAGCGCATTTTTTTCTTTTGCAGCCCAGGGCCCTTCCTCATTGGAACTGACTGGATTGCGTCCTGAAGAAGCCTGGGGAGAAGGATCCCTTTACGCTTGGATGGAAGAACGCAACGCCCATTTCGTCACGCTGGGCGTTCATCCCACCCACGTCAGTTATTATCACCGTTACGAATGGCTCTTCCGCCATCGCATCACCTACCGGACTTTCAAAACCACAACAGGAATCGTCCGGCACCAAGGACGAAACGTGCCGCTGAAGGAGACACTCTTTGTCCGGTCATTGGATCCGGAAGCGGAGAATGACTTCACGACGCTCTTGCCGCTTTTCACACAAAGCAGCCAACTCCGCGAAAAGACCACCGCCCCGGTCGCCTCCCACATGCGCGCCCAGGCCGCGCTGTGCGCCGTCCAAAGCGCCTTTGAATCCAACCCTCATTTTGTTTTGAAAAATCCACAGGATTTCCCAGCCTTCAAGCCATGATCAACGACATCGAAACCAGGGTGATGAAGCTTATTCAAGCCAGCAGTGGCGGCAAGTCGGTCTCCGCAGAGACACGACTGTTGGAGTCTGGTATTCTCGACTCTTTTGGCATCATCCAATTGATCGGACAGCTGGAAGAGGAGTTTCAAATCTCGCTTCCTGGCGAAGCCCTCACACCCGAGCACTTTGCCACAGCGCAGTCCATCGCCGGCTTGATTCGCCGCACAGTCGCGGCATGAGTCGCCCATTCGATTTCCCTGCCAATAGCCTCTCAGCAAAGTTGGCTAGAACGAAGAATTCCAGTTTCCGTTGCAGCCTCCACCACTCCGTGGAGGCAGGCTTCGGAAGCATCAGACTCAGAGAGTCGGATTAAGCCACCACTCTCGCAGCACTCCGGCCACTCTGAAGACCTCATACTCCACCGCCGGTGGGCTTATCCAGCGGAGTAAACACCGTCCATGAATCTTTTTTCGATTAAAAAAATCACCCCTCCCTACCGCAGTTACCTGTCCATTCTCGACAAGCATTTCGGACGGCTGCGACGCGATGCCATTGCTTCCGCCGACATTTCCTCACGGCGCAAAAGTGACACCCTGTTCATTCTGGGAAGCGGCGCATCCATCAACACCTATGCAGAATCTAAATGGCATGAAATCTCCCGCCATGACACCTTCGGATTCAACATGTGGCTTTATCATGAACTGGTGCCCACATACTACATGGACGAGTGCATCAAACCGGCAGGAGCACCTTTTCTTAAGCTGGCAGTCGAACTTCAGCGCCACCGGCTCCACGATTACAGAAATACGCTCGTCATCCTGAAAGACTACCGAAGACTATTAGAGTATCCGGAACTTCTGGATGACTATCCTTTTGCCCATCTACCCCACTTTTTTTTCCCATATTCCAGGGAAATCAAGGGAGAAACGCCGCGCCAGCACATGCGCCAGCTCCAGATTCTCTCCCTCCAGGGTGCTTTTCGACGGAAAAAATCACTTTGGTATTGGCTGACCAAGCGCGGATCCGTGTATTCCATCGTCGTCTTTGGCATCATTGCTGGATACCGCCGAATCGTCCTTTGTGGAATCGACTTGAACAACCCGTACTATTTCTACCGAGCGGAAAAGTATCGGAAAGGACCGTTGCCACAACTCCCTGATCCGGCCTCCGACCCGGATTTTGCCCGCCAGTTTGCCCACTACTACCTGATGCCAGATGCTCCCCCACCGGCGGGAATTGACGTGCTCCCCAGCGTCCACCCCAGCCACCGGCCCCAAGCAGGCACCTTGACCATGCTGGAAGCATTGCGCTGCTTGAGGGATGTCGTCGCCCGTCCCCGAAAGATCGAAATCTACAGTGCCCTCCAAAGCTCGGCGCTTTACCCCGAATTCCCAAGCTTCTTTGAGTGATTTGGGGATTCGACAAAGCAGCACTCGCTCTTTAATCTTGCGTCTTTTGTGAACTCCACCATAGGCATCGGGATCATTGGCTACGGTTATTGGGGACCCAATCTGGCCCGCAATTTTGCCGCCCAGGACGGTGCCCGCGTGGCCGTCATTGCCGATGGCAATTCCGCCCGCCATGCCGCCGCCGCGCATGCCCATCCCTCCGCCCGCATCACCACTGATGCGCTCAGCCTGATCCACGACCCTGCCGTGGACGCCGTCGCCATCGCCACACCCATCTCCTCCCACTTCACCCTCGCCCAGGCCACCCTCGACGCCGACAAGCACGTGCTGGTGGAAAAACCCATGACGGCCACTCCAGAAGAGGCCCGCAAACTCGTTGAACTGGCAGCCCGCAAAAAGTTGACCCTCGCGGTGGACCACACCTTCATCTACGGCGCCCCCATCCGCAAAATCAAGGAACTGGCCGATGCCGGGGAACTCGGCAAAACCCTCTACATGGACTCCGTCCGGGTCAACCTGGGCGCCTTCCAGTCCGATGCCAACGTCCTCATGGACCTTGGCCCCCATGATTTCTCCATCCTCACCCACCTCATCCCCGGCACTCCCAGCACCGTCCGCGCCATGGGCGCCGACCTGGTCGGCAGCACCCACCAAAATGTCGTTTATTGCCACGTTGAATATGCCGATGGCGCCATCGCCCACTTCCACTGGAACTGGCTCAGTCCGGTCAAAATCCGCCTTTGCCTCATCGGCGGCAGCCGCCGCATGGTCGTTTGGGACGACATGTCCCCTTCCGAAAAACTCAAGGTTTATGACAAAGGTGTCAGCCTGACCAACCCCACAGAATCCGAACTGCGCAAAATCAAGGTGGATTACCGCATTGGCGACATGGTGGCACCCAAGCTCGATACCCGTGAAGCCCTCGCCGTCGAGGCCGCCCACTTCCTGGATTGCATCCGCACCGGAGCCAGACCCTGGGCGGACGGCCACGAGGGCTGGAAAAATGTCTGCCTGCTGGACGCCGCCCAGCGCTCCCTGGCCCGCCAGGGCGAGCCCGTGCCTTTCGAGATGCCCCAATGAACAGCAGCGATCCCACTCTCCGCATCGCACCCAATGTCAAGCTGGGCAAAGATGTCCGCCTCATCGGCTTTGCCAACCTCTATGGCTGTGAAATCGGAGACGAAACCTTCATCGGCCCCTTCGTGGAAATCCAGTCCGATGTTAAAGTGGGCCGCCGCGTGAAAATCCAAAGCCACACCTTCATCTGCTCGGGCGTAACCATTGAAGACGAGGCCTTCATCGGCCATGGCGTCATGTTCATCAACGACCGCCTGCCCCGCGCCACCAACGAGGACGGGTCCCGCAAGGGCCCGGACGACTGGCTCTGCGAGCGCACCGTCATCGGGCGCCGCGCTTCCATCGGCAGCAATGCCACCATTCTCTGCGGCCTCACTATTGGTGAGGGCGCCCTGATCGGGGCCGGCGCTGTCGTCACCAAGGATGTCCCCCCCGGCGTCACCGTCGTCGGCAACCCCGCCCGCGTCCTTCCCTCTTCCCCATGAACGTCCCCTACTTCGATCTCAAGCAACAAACCCAGTCCCTGCGCGCGGAACTGGACCGCGCCATCGCCGAACAATTGGACCGCGGATCATTTTGCCTCGGCCCCGCCGTCGAGGCCTTCGAGAAGGACTTCGCCGCTTTCAGCGGATCCAAATTTGCCCTCGGCTTCAACAGCGGCACCTCCGCCCTTCATGTCGCGGCCTGCCTCATCGGCCTTAAGCCGGGCGACGAAGTCATCACGACCCCTTACACCTTCATTGCCACCAGCTGGGCCATTGTCTATTGCGGCGCCCGGCCCGTCTATGTGGATATCGATCCGGCAACCATGAACCTCGATCCCACGAAGGTCGAGGCCGCCATTACTCCCCGCACCAAGGCCATCATGCCCGTCCACCTTTACGGTCATCCCTGCGATCTTGAAGCACTCACCGCCCTCTGCGACAAGCACGGCCTCACCCTCATCGAGGATGCCGCCCAGGCCCATGGCGCCCGCTTCCGCGGGCGTCCGGTCGGCACGGTTGGGGCCATGGCCGGCTACAGCTTCTACCCGGGTAAAAATCTCGGCGCCTGCGGGGAAGGCGGCGCCTTCGTCACCAACGACGAGACGCTTTACCGCCGGGCCAGGGCCCTGCGCGAGCATGGCTCCTTTGAGCGCTACTACCACGAAGAGATCGGCTACAACTACCGCATGGAAGGCTTCCAGGGCGCCGTCCTCGGCGTGAAACTCAAAAAACTCCCCGAGTGGACCGCGCGCCGGCGCCAGCTGGCCCACCGCTATCACCAGCTTCTGGCCGGCACCCCGCTGGCCCTGCCCCGCGAGGCCGAAGGCTGTGAAAGCGTCTATCATCTCTATGTGGTTCGCCACCCCCGGCGCGATGCCCTGCGTGAACATCTGGCTGCCCGGGGCGTCGGCACCGCCCTGCACTATCCGCTGCCGCTGCATCTGCAGAAATGTTTCGCGGATTTTGGCCACAAACCGGGCGATTTCCCGGTGTCCGAGCAGGCTGCGCGCGAGTGCCTGAGCCTTCCCATTTATCCAGAACTCACCGATGCGCAGCAGGAATACACCGCAGCCCAAATCCAGGACTTCTTTCGCGCATGAGCGCCCATGCTTCCATTCTGGTCACCGGAGGCGCCGGCTTCATCGGCTCCCACCTGGTGGAACACCTTGCCGCCGCCGGGCATGCCGTCCGCGTGCTCGACAACTTCCGCAACGGCCGCCTGGAAAACCTCGATCCGGCCCGGGCGCTCGGCAGGGTGGAGGTTATCCACGGTGACATCACCGACCGGGATACCTGCGTCGCCGCCTGCCGCGGCGTGGACACCATCTACCATCTCGCCTGCCTGGGCGTCCGGCATTCCCTGCACAATCCCGTGGAAAACCACCAGGTCAACGCCCTCGGCACACTTTACATCCTTGAAGCCGCCCGCGCCCGCGGTGTCGCCCGTTTTCTCTACATGTCCACCTCCGAGGTCTATGGGCGCGCCGAGGGATTCCCCATCCGCGAATCCACCTCCACCTATCCCTTGACGGTTTACGGCGCAAGCAAGCTGGCAGGCGAGCATTATGCCCGCGCCTATCACGAATGCTGGGGGCTTTCCACCGTCTGCGTCCGCCCTTTCAACAATTACGGCCCGCGCTCGCACTTCGAAGGGGATGCCGGCGAGGCCATTCCCCGCTTCATCCTCCGCGCCCTGGCCGGACTGCCCCCCGTGGTTTTCGGAGACGGCTCCCACACCCGGGATTTTCTCTACGTGAAGGACTGCGCCCGTGCGCTGGAAATCATCGCCGCCACCCCGTCCCTGACCGGACAGATTGTCAATCTGGGCTATGGCAAAGAAATGGAAATCGGGAGGCTGGCCCGCCTGGTCGCCGAAGCGGCCGGCCGGCCCGGCCTCAACCCCCAGCATGTGGCTCCACGCCCAGCGGACGTCCCCCGCCTCTGGGTGGACACCTCGAAACTGGCCCAGGCCACCGGCTTCCGGCCCACGACCGCCTGGGAAGACGGCCTGCGCGCCACCGTGGACTATTTCCGAGGCCTACGGCTGGATGCCTCCACACTGGAACGACTTGCACCTGTGGAAAACTGGAATCCCCCCAGCTGACCCATGATCGCACTGGCCAAACCCTGGATCGGCCCCGAAGAGGAAGCTGCAGCCATCCGCGTCCTGCGGTCGGGATGGGTCACCCAGGGTCCGGAAGTAGCCGCCTTCGAGAAAGAATTCGCCGCCGCAGTCGGCGCCCCCCACGCTTGCGCCGTCTCCAACTGCACCACTGCCCTGCAGCTCGCCCTTGAGGTCGCCGGGGTGGCTCCGGGAGGCGAAGTCATCACCCCAAGCCATTCCTTCATTGCCACAGCCAATGCCGTCCGGGCTTGCGGTGCCGTCCCGGTTTTTGCCGACATCGATCCCGGCACCTTCAACCTCGATCCCACAAGCCTGGAGGCCCTCCGCTCCCCGCGAACCCAGGCTGTGCTGTGCGTCCACCAACTGGGCCTGCCCTGCGATCTGGCCCGCATCCTGCCCTGGGCAGAATCCCACGGCCTGCCTGTCATTGAAGATGCCGCCTGCGCTGTCGGCAGTGAAATTCTCTGGAATGGCACCTGGGAGAAAATCGGACGCCCCCACGGCCATGCCGCCGCTTTTTCCTTCCACCCCCGCAAGCTCCTCACCACCGGGGACGGAGGCATGATCACCAGCCGGAACCCGGAGTGGGACCGGCGCTTCCGCCTCCGCCGCCAGCACGGCATGAGCGTGCCTGACACCGTCCGCCACGGTTCTCCCAGCGTCGTCTTTGAGGAATACCTCGAAGCCGCCCACAACTTCCGCATGACCGACCTGCAGGCCGCCGTGGGCCGGGAGCAATTGAAGCGCCTGGAAGAAATCACCACCCTCCGGCGCTCCCTCGCAGACCGCTACCGTGAGCTGCTCGGCGGCATTCCCGGACTCGGCCTGCCCCACGAACCCGCCTGGGCCCGCGCCAACTGGCAGAGCTATGCCATCCGCCTTCCCCGCTCTGCCGACCAGCGTGCGGTGATGCAGGGCATGCTGGATGCCGGCATCGCCACCCGCCGGGGCGTCATGAACGCCCATCGTGAACCCGCCTATGCCACCCAGCCCTGGTGCTGCGCAGAAGTCCGGTCCACCTGTGGCTGCGGACCTCGCTCCTGCCGCGCGCTGGCCCGCAGCGAGGAGGCCCAGGACCGGTGCATCATCCTTCCGCTCCATCATGAACTGTCGTTGCGGGACTTGGAGCACATCGCTGCTTCCCTCCGCCGCCTGCTCGGCGCATGATGCCGTCTATGGCCGCCCAACCCATCCTCATCCTCGGAACCGGCGGCAATGCCATCGATATCCTCGATACCTTGCTCTGCCTGAATAGGACCGGCACGGAAGCGTTCTGGGAACCCCGCGGCTTCTTGGATGACGATCCTGCCCGCCAAGGCACACGCATCCACAGTTACCCTGTCCTTGGCCCCATCGAGGCCGCCATGTCGTTCCCGGAATGCCGGCTGGTCAACGGCATCGGCAGTCCTTCCTCCTACTTGGGCAAAGCGGCGCTCATTACCCGCACCGGAGCCTCTGCCGAACGCTTCGCCACCCTGATCCATCCCACCGCCTCGGTTTCCTCCTTAGCCCGCCTGGGATTGGGCACGGTGCTCCTCCAGCAAACCGTAGTGGCCTCCAACGCCTCGGTAGGCAGCCACGCCATCATCCTCCCCCAATCCGTGGTCAGCCATGATGCTGAGGTGGGCGATTTTTCCTGCATTGCCGGCGGTGTGGTCCTCTGCGGCGGCGTCCATGTGGGCACCTCTTGCTACATCGGCGCCGGCTCGCTTATCCGCCAGGGCGTCCGCGTGGGCGATGGTGCGCTCGTCGGCATGGGGGCCGTGGTGGTCCGCGATGTGCCACCCGGTGCCACCGTCGCAGGGAACCCCGCCCGTCCACTTGCCCGCCGCCCTGCCTCCACGCTAGCCTGATCCTCATGTCCCAGGTCCTTTCCATCATCGTCCCCGCTTTTAACGAGGCCGAGAACCTGCCCGAGCTGCACCGGCGCCTGGCCGCGCTTGACTGGAACGCCCTGGACATGGACTTCGAACTCGTCATCGCCGACGACTGTTCCACCGACAACACCCCTCAGGTTCTGCAAACGCTCCGTGACGCCGACTCCCGGGTCAAATGGCTCCGCTTCTCCCGCAATTTTGGCAGCCACAAGGGCGTTACCGCCGCCCTCCTGCATTGTGCGGGCGACGCCGCCGTGGTCATGGCCGCCGACTTGCAAGACCCCCCGGAGACCATCCCTTCCCTTCTTGCTGCCTGGCGCAAAGGAAACCGGATCGTCTGGGCGGTCCGGAACAACCGCGAAGGCGAGTCCGCCTCCACCTTGCTGGCGGCCCGGCTCTACTACTTCCTCATGCGCCGCCTGAGTGATTTCAAGCCGCCTCCGGAAGGCGCTGACTTCATGCTCCTTGACCGCCGGGTCATCGAAGCCGTGCGCCAAGCCCCGGAAAAGCACACCACCGTCTTCGGCCTCGTCCAATGGATGGGCTTTTCCCAATCCTCCGTAGGCTACACCAAAGCCGCCCGCGCCGCCGGCATCTCCAAATGGACCCTGCGCAAGAAGGCTAAATTGTTCATTGATTCGATGGTCAGCTTTTCCTACGCGCCGATCCGGCTGATGTCCGCCCTGGGTTGCGCCACCGCTTTTCTCGGTTTTTGTTATGCCACGCTCGTGGCCATCCGCGCAATGCTCAACCTCAGCCCGGTGACCGGCTGGTCCTCCCTCATGTGCGTCGTGCTCCTCACTTCCGGCTTGCAGATGATCCTGCTCGGCATCCTGGGCGAGTATCTGTGGCGCACCTACGACGAGACCCGCAAGCGCCCCGCATTTATCATCGAATCCACCTGCGGCCTGGACCGCTCGGAATCCTGATTCCGCCTCAGTCCGCGGATTGCCGCAGCGGCAGCAATCCTTCCCGGAACGCCTTCCGGAAAGCGGCCCAAGTGTAATGCCGGAGAGCCTCCTGGCGTGCGGACGCCCCCATGCGCCGCACCGCTTCCACATCATCCGCCATCTGCCGGATGACCCTCGCTGTCCCGCCACTGTCTTCGCGCCGCACGGTCCAGCCCGTCACTCCGTCCTGCACCGGAAAGCCCGCCTCGGAGGTAGTGATAGTGGCCAGCCCAGAACAGGCTCCCTCCACCAGGGACTTGGGCATGCCCTCGGCCTCGGAAAGCAGGATTTGCGCATCGCATTGCCGCATGACCGACGCCACGTCATTCACAAAACCCAGCCGCACCACGCCCGCTCCACATGCGGCGTCCAGCCACGCCTTCATCTCATTCGGTTCCGAACCCGCCAGCCACAACTCAGCTTGCTCCGGGGACAACGCCGCCTCTTTCCATGCTGCCACCACTTGCCGGATGCCCTTGCGCTCGGACAAGCGCCCGCAGAATAGGAGCCGGAAGGGACCCGGAGTCCGCACCTGGGCGGGATGGAAAGCCTCCTCGTCCACCCCACCGGGAACCACCACCATCCGTTCCTCCCTTACCCCCCGCTGGATGAATGTCTCCGCCGCCCGCCGGCTGCGCACCAGAATGCGGTCCGCGGCGGCATACTCTTCCTCCAGGCGCTCCTCACCGATCGCCGGCCAGGCCAGTTCCGCACGGCTTCCCGACGCCCCCACATGCCCCATGGGACAAATCAAGGCCGTGGCCACACCGGAAGCGCGCGCGCGTCGAAAGACCCTCCCCGCAGCGCCCTCAAATGCCACCACCAGCCGGTGCCGGCCAGGGTCCAGCAGCCGGCAGGCCCACGCCCCAAAGAAACGGGATTGCGCGCCGTAATAGTAGGCCGCCGGAAGAAAAGAGAGCGCGTTGGCCGGGGTGTGGCGAAGAAACCGGCATGTTATGCCGGGCATGCTCACGGCACCGCGCGCCAGGCACTCCACTTTCACTCCCGCCTCGCTCAGTGCCTGCAAATGCTGGCGCGCCACCAGGTCCAGCCCATTGCCCCGCATCTTCCCCGGATAGATGTAAAGCACGCTCATGGCTCCTCGGCCGTCCATTCCTCCAGCCGCCACAAGCACCACTCCCCGTGGCTCCATTCGGGTTCCACGGCTCCTCCGGGAAACACGCTCTTCCGCGCAGCCACGTAGGCCACGCCCTCCGCCAGCATCCGCTGCTGCGCCGCAGCCCGCTCAACCTTTCCTGTTTCTGGAGCAAAAAATGCATGCAGCACCGCGTTCCGGGACTGGCCCTCCGCATACAATTCCCGGGTCCGCGAGAGAATCCCCTCATCTTTTGGATGAATCCACAACGAACGCCGGGCATAGACCCGGAAGTAATTCGTGCCCCGCTGCGGCTCAACAATGAACAGCGCGTCCCGTGTGCCCGGGTCTGCTGCCACCTTCTGGCAGAAGGAAACAAACCCAGCATCCAATTGCACCGGCGGAGGCTTGGACCAGGCGGGGATTTCCTTCGACAACGGATAGGTCACCGCGTAAAGCGCCGCCGCGGCTGCCGCCCCTTTGACCCACAGCGGGCGCGCATTCCAATGGTGCCGGAACCACAGCACCACCAGTACGATGGAAATCAGCACGGCCGGCACGGACAACCTGCCCAAATGCAGCAGATTTGCCGGAGGAATAATCCGCTCCAGCGGATCATAAACCAGGCAGACTCCCAGACAGCAGGCCAGCAGCACAGCCAGCCTCTCGATTTCCCCGGAAAGCCCCCCCGCCTTTTTCTTCCACCACCAGCATGCGGCCAAAGCGGGCAGGGCGAACATCAACAACCGGCGGAATGCTTTCTGCCAGTAAACCCACCGGTGCCCGGCTTGATAATCAAACACCGCCGATGCCTCACCCGTCACTGCTTCGTAGGTTCCCAGCGCCGTCAGCGCCACCAGCCCGATGCAGGCCGCGCTGCCGCCCGCCAGCCCGGCCAAATGCGCCCAGCACCGCCCGCGGACGATCTCCCACAAGGCAGCCAAACCAAACATCAGCCCAAACACCAGCGCCCATAACGGATAGGCCCATGCATACACCAGGCCCAGGCCCGAAAAAAACAAGCCGTAGAACCCCGATGAACGGGGCGCCACCGCAAAGAGCAAAATCAACCACGGAAGCGGCGCCAGCATCACTTCCCTTGGAATCGCCAAAGAGTGGGCCACTCCTCCGTTCATCAGCACGAGCACATACCGCTGTGCCGCCCAAAATGTCCCCAGCACCGCGCCCGGCAGGCCCGCACCCAGCCGCAACATCAGCACAAATACCCCCGCCAGGTAAGCCGCGTTGCCCAGCCAGTTCACCACCATGTTCGCATCCACCAAATCCCACCCCGTTACCCGGGCCAGACCGGCCATCGCGGAGTAAAAGTAATCGTAAGCGCCCAGATTTCGATTCGACTGCACCGCCAAATCCTCCGGAAATGCCCCGGTATCCAGCCGCACGTATTCGCAATAAAAATGAAACGGCCCATCGATATGCCCACCGGGCAGCAACCCCTCGGCAGTCCAGGACCCCGCCGTTTTCTGGGCAAACACCAGTCCCATCACCAACAAGAAAGCCGCCACCGCCCAGAGATGGAACTCCGGCTTTCCCGGCTTCAGGTGGCTCGCTTCATCCCGCATGTTTCATCCTGTCAAACAATCGGGCATGCTGCCGTTGAACCCGAAAAGCCGTCAACGATCATTTGCCCTTCGCCTTCCCCCACTCCGCTTAACCCCCTCCGGAGCCCGGCCTAGGCTGGCTCATGCTCACCGCCACGCCCCGCCTCCTCACCTGGCACGATTACCGGGAATCGCCCGAGCACGGCCCGCGCTTCCAGCTGATTGAAGGAGAATTCCACAGGGCCCCTGCCCCCAACCGTTATCACCAGGACATTCTTCACAATCTCGTCCGCCTCTTCGACCGCTACTTGGAACGCTGCCCGGTCGGCACCATCTACATCGCCCCTTTCGACGTCCAGCTCACCGACATCAACGTCTTCCAGCCCGACCTGATCTTCGTCCTGGACAAGCACAAGGCCATCTTCAGCGGCCAAGGGGCCGAGGGCGCCCCCGACCTGGTCGTCGAAATCCTCTCCCCCAAGACCGCCCGCCTCGACCTCGGCCCCAAGCGCGAAATTTACGCCCGCACCGGCGTGGAGGAACTCTGGATCATTGATCCCGCCACCCGCCGCGTCTTGCTCTACCGCCTCCAGGAAAACGCCGAAACCCCCGCCCGCACCGTGGGGGATGACGCCCTCATCGCCCCCCCCTCCTCCCCGGACTCCAAGCCTCCAGCGCGGCGATTTTTTTCGATCTGCTGCAAACCTGACCTCCTTCACATTCATCCGCTTGGCACGTGTCCCAGTCCCCTCCGGGCTTTCGTACTCGACGGTCCTGAAAACGTCGTTATTTTCCTAATTTATGAGCGAAGCGCACCCCCAGGCGCAGGCGGCCCCATCCCCTTTTGCCGATCACCAGGCCCAAGTTTCCCACCGCTCCCGGGGGCCGGGAGGAAAAACGGTCCTCTGGATCGCCGCCGGCTTCCTCACCGCCCTCGTTCTCGGCCTTGGGGCTCTCCAACTGCAAAATGTCCTCAGCGACCCCTTTCGCACCCTGGAGGAATTCCCCGCTGAGCGCTACCTGGACAATTACCAGTCCGTAGCCGGAGGGCGCTACAAGGCCGACCTGCGCGTGGAAAACGAACTCGGCTTCCGCGAGGGCGTCGGCAAACTCATGGTTCTGGGCACGGAGAACTCCCGCCACTCGGTTCCCGTCCTCGTTGCCCCGGAGCTGGCCGCCACCATCTTCACCAAAGGCCAGCTCTACCGTTTTGAACTCATCGTCCGTGAAGGAGGACTTGTCTATGGAATCCGCGCCAAAAAACTCTAACTCGACCGCCGCAGGCCGGGTCCTTTTCCTGGTCCTGCTGGCCGCCACCCTGCCCGCCGCCGCCCAGGACGGCCAGCCCGCACCCGCTCCCGCCCCCCAGCCCGCCCAGGAAGCCGCCGCGGCCGGGGCCGTGGGCACCGCCCTGGACTACCTCTTCAACCGCAAGCCCGGAGAAGGCTCCGCCGCCGAGCAGATCGGACGCACCGCCGGCATCATGGGCGACAAAGCTTTGGCCCAGGAGGCCACCGGCGTCGCCGGGTTCAATGATCCCCAGGTCCAGGCACGCTTCGCCAAATACCTCAGCCTGAAGGAAACCGATCCCGCCCGCATCAGCGCCTACCGCGCCCATTTCGACCAGGTCCTCCAGCTTCTCAAACAGCGCAAGCTCGCCGAAGCCCACGCCCTCCTCTATCAAATGGCGGAATACAAAGACCTCGACGCCGGCATCAGCTGGGAGCTGGCCAACCAGGTCAAGCTCGCCCAGGACGCTGAACGCAACATCGCCCAAATCCAGCGCAACATCGAGTCCATCGAGTCCTCCATCGATGCCTCCTCCCGCAATGCCGACATGATGGCCAACGAGAAGCGCCGCGAGGAACTCGAACAAGCCCGCAAATACGGCCAGATGGGCGGCAGGAGCGGCGGCGGCTCGCCCACCCCGCAAAACCAAGGCGGCGGCCAGGACGGACAGGCCGGCGGAGATTCCACCACCAACAACAACTTCAACCTCGGTGGTGCCGTCAACGCCGGCGTGGCCGGCTCCCTGCGCATGACCCAGGAGGTCCTCAAAGCCACCGAAGGGCGCATCAAAATCAAAATGAACGAGGTCAAAATCGAAAACCTCCGCAGCAACGTCCGCGCCGACTTCGCCGAATACATCAACACCCTCTTCGCCACCGGACGCACCTTCCACGTCCTCATGGCCTCCGAGTTCTACCGCGCCCTCTTCAACGAGGGCACCTTCCCCGCCGATCTCGCCAAGAAAGTCAACGCCAGCCTCGAACTCAACAAAGACATCGACAACGCCGTCGAGAGCTTCCGCTACAAAATCTCCCGCAAGGAAATTGCCGGCGCTTCCCAACAGCTCCAATACGCCTTCATCACCAACGAACTCCACCCCGCCGTCGCCGGCCTCGAACGCGAGCAGAAGGAAAAAATCTCCACCTTCGCCACCCGCATCAACAACCTCCAAAGCCTCATCGAAGCCCGCAACTTCGGCCAGCTTGAATCCTACATCGAGGAACTCTCCAAGCTCGCCCCCGACTTCGACGCCGCCAAGCCCCGCGCGCTGGTCGATGCCATCAAGCTCGAAAGCAAGCTGCGCCTCGGCAAAGCCCGCCTCCTGGCCCAAAGCGGCGACATCAACAAAGCCATGGAAGAATTCCGCTCCGCCGCCCAGGCCTGGCCCACCAACCCCGACCTCGAGACCGCCGCAGCCCTCTTCTTCGAGGCCAATGACCTCAAGACCCAGGCCCTCCAGGACTTCGACCGCCTGGCCAAAGACGAGGACTGGCGCGCCATCTTCGAAAAACAGGTCGGCTTCGCCCCCGCTCTCAAAGACGACAAAGACCGCGCGGAGAAATTCAAGAAGGCCCTTGAACTGGTCAAAGACGCCGAGATCGCCTCCGAGAAAGCCAAACAATACACCCTCAACGGCGACTTCGCCGGTGCCTGGGAAGCCATCGAGATCGCCTCCCGCGCCTGGCCGGAAGACAAAAAACTCAGCATGATGCGCGCCGACCTCAGCGTGAAGTGCTCCGAATTCGTCAGCGCGCTCAACCGCGCCCAGCTTGCCGAAGACAAGCGGGAATACGGCTACGGCCTGAGCTGGTTCGTCCAGGCCCGCAAGCTCTATCCGGCCAGCCAGCTGGCCAATGACGGCATCAAGCGCCTGGCCGACCGCATCCTCGACAGCGGCACCACCTCCGTGGCCGCCTATTGACACCCCGCCCCCCGAACGGGGACAGTTTACTTAAGCCGCTTAAGTAAACTGTCCCTGTTTGGTCTGATCCATGTCCGACACCCTTCCCGCCGCCATCCACGCACGCGGCCTGAACCTGACCGTGCGCGCCCGGGGCCGCGACCGGCGCCTGCTCGCTGACATCGATCTCAGCATCCCGCAGGCCCACTTCGTGGCCGTCATCGGCGCCTCCGGCTGCGGCAAGTCCACCCTCATCAAATGTCTTTCCGGCCAGATCACCCGCGCCCAGGGCGATATCCGCCTCGGCGGCCACCCCGTTCTCCAGCTCAAAGAACAATACCCCCTGGCCATCGGCTACCTCCCCCAGTTCGCCGCTTTTCATGAGAAGCTGACCGTCCGGGAAATTCTGCACAATGCCGCCGCCTTGCGCCTGCCCGGCACAGTCACGCCGGAGACCCGCGCCAGCTGGCTGGGCCATATCATCGATCTCTCCCGCATCGGCCCGCTGCTGGACCAGCGCTACGACACCCTGTCTGGCGGGCAGATGCGCCGCGTGGCCTTGGCCGAGGAACTCATTGGCGATCCCCCCTTCCTCTTCCTGGATGAAGTCACCAGCGGCCTCGATCCCCATTCCGACCAGGAAATGATGGCCTGGCTGCGTGAACTGGCCCACGGCTACGGCAAAACCATCATGCTCGTCACCCACTCCCCGGCCTACCTGGGGCTCTGCGATTCCCTCATTTTCCTGGACCGCGGACGCATGATCTACCACGGCCCGCTGGATGCCCTATTCGGGTCCATGGGCATCGATGCCATCGAACACCTTTACGCACGCTACCAGGAGGAGATCGTGCACGACCCCGTTGTCATACCTGCCAGTGAAGTTCCTGTGGAGGAGCACCCCGCCCCCCAGAGCATCCGCACGGCCCGGCCGCCTGGCCCGGTCAGCCAGTTCGGCACCCTCATCCGCCGGCAATTCGGCCTCTTTTTGAGGGACCGCGGCCAGGTCATGCTCCACCTGATCCTTCTCTTCTCCTTTCCCGCTCTGGTCGCCGTCTTCGCCACCAGCGGACTGCCCCAGGTCCGCAACCTCAGCCTCTCGATCGATACCAACTTCGTGCAAAGCCTGGTCGAGCAGCTGCAATACCTCAAAGAATCCTTCGAGGCAGCCTCCCTGGTGGCCGGGCTGGCCATGTTCCAAGTCATCCTCCTCACCTTGATGGGCGCTAACAATGGAGCCCGGGAAATCGCCAACGAGCGCCCGGTTCTGGACAAAGAACTCCGCGCCGGCCTCTCCCCCGGCGCCTACCTCCTTTCCAAGCTGCTCTTTGTTCTTGTCCTCTCCACCGCCCAGGCCGTCTGGATGAGCTGGTTTGTCAAAACCGTCTGCGGCTTCCCCGGCGAATACTTCGGCCAGCTCGGCATCCTCTTCCTGGCCACCATCGCCATGAGCACCACCTGCCTGGCCATCTCGGCCGCCAGCCCCTCCCCCGAGCGCGCCTCGCTCCTGGCCATCTACCTGGTCGGCCTCCAGCTCCCCCTCTCCGGCGCCGTCCTGGCCATGCCCGAATGGCTCACCTGGCTCAGCCGCCCCTTCATCGCCGCTTATTGGGGATGGTGCGGGTATCTGAAAACCCTGGAAACCTTCCGTATCTACGATGTCGTCCGCCAGGCCCGTGACACCTATGTGGCCGGCTACGCCATCAGTGCCGCCGTCCTCGCCTTCCACGTCCTCGCCTGCACCCTCTTCGCCTGGCGCAAACTCCCCCGGGAAATGAAGTAGGCCCCATCCCTCCACGCGGTTCAACCTGTCTTTCCCCCACTTCCCGAACTTTGCGGACTTGGCGTGAAACCGTCTTTTCCGGGGCGGTGAAAGCCTCAATTCCGCTGCGGATTCTCCTTCTCCTCCGCCCGTTTCATCTGGAAAAACGCCTGCAGCAGCTGCACGCACTCCGCCTCCATCACCCCGCGGGTGACCTGGACGGCATGGTTCAAGGTCGGCACCTCATGAACCGCCAGCGCCCCGCCCAGGAAGCCCATCTTCGGGTCCGGGGCGGCATACACCACCCGGCCCAGCCGGGCCATGATGGCCGCGCCGCTGCACATCGGACACGGTTCTTTGGTCACGTAAAGCGCGCACTCATTCAGCCGCCAGTCCCCCAGCCGCTCCGCCGCCGCGGTGATCGCCAGCACCTCCGCATGCGCCGTGGGGTCCTTCAACGCCTCCACCCGGTTGTGCGCCGCCGCAATCGCCATCTCCCCCTGCGCAATCACCGCCCCGATCGGCACCTCATCCGCCTTCCAGGCCTCAATCGCCTGGTTGTAGGCCAGCGTCATGAAATACTCGTCATCCCGCCGCAGCTCGGACGGAAAACGCTTGGAGAAAGGACAGGGCGGCATAACGGAGGAAGTTTAACCACGGATGGACACGGATGAACACGGATATTGCCACCCTAGAAGTCATCTCAAAAATAGGACAAGCCCGCGCTGGAGGTCAGAAAGCTGTCCGGCGAGGCGCGAGGAAGGCGAAGGTATGAGGTATACCTTTAACTGACGAGCCACGAAGCGGGGCAGCTTTCTGGCCCCAGCCCGGAGGGTTGCGGCGGCACCGGCCCGCTCCCTTCGTCGTCTCTCCCTCACAGATATATTTCATATCAGGATTGTCCGGTTGATTCATCTGTCTTGATTGGCAACACCAATAAAATGAGTGGGTTGCAAATGAAAAGGGATGTGACGCATTTGAAACCGGTTCAC
>Ga0073934_10001851_pt1 | contig 47673 bp, 43 predicted proteins | sample LarsenN4metaG_FD_76834 | JGI IMG/M metagenome (GOLD analysis project Ga0073934, IMG submission 76834) | Hot spring sediment bacterial and archeal communities from British Columbia, Canada, to study Microbial Dark Matter (Phase II) - Larsen... ...
GGTCGCCCTCGGCAAATCCGGTGCTGTTGCGGCGCGGGTTCGACGGCCGGCGGTCGCCGCCGGACGCGCCCCAGCGCACCACCTCCTCGACACGCATGCGGGCCACGACTTCGGCCGCGTCGGCCAGGCCGGGGGCGGCGCTCGTCGCGGCACCCGTGCGGGGCGGCGGGCGCGGGAAGTCGTCGGCGGGCCCGGGCGCCGGGCTGCCCGCGTCGCTGCCGGCGAGCGGGGTGCCGCCCGGCTGCGCCAGGTCGAGCAGCCGGCGGCGCGCCTCGCGCGCGTGGCGGCCCATCGGGAAGCGGTTCAGGTAGGCGAAGATCTCGGCGCTGTTGCGCGAGTCCTTCACGGCGTCCCAGAGCGCGTCGTCGATGGCGACCTGCGGGTCCGCGGCCGGCGCCGGTGGTGCGGCCGGTGCATTGACGGCAGGCTGCGCCGGCGCACTCGTGGCCGCGCCGGCCACCGGCGTGCCTTCGCGCGGCTGGTGGAAGTAGAAGTCGCCCACCAGCGCCGAGGCCTCCCAGGGCATCTGCTTGTGGCCCGAGGCCCGCAGCACCGCGTTGCGGGTCTGCTTGAACACGTCCTCCACCTTCAGCCCCGGACGGCGCAGCGCGTCGACCAGGTGCGTCGTGTACAGGCCGTTGCGCAGCCCCGGCATCGAGTCGATCGCCACCGAGCCCGGCGCGGTGGCGTAGGCGACCAGCGTGCCCACCGGCGCGTCCATCTGCGCCAGGCCCTGCTGGCCACTGCGGAAGCTGCGCGCGAACGGGTTGTTGCGGCACGCGTCGAGGATGACGATGTTGGTGCCGTTGCCAGCCGACTCCATCTTGTCGAGCACCGACTGCGCGTCGACGGCGGAGTAGGCCACCTCGTCCTCGTGCGCGATGTTGCTGCGCACGGGGATGAGGAAGTTGCGGCCCTTGATCTGCATGCCGTGGCCGGCGAAGTAGAAGAGGCCCGCGCCGCCGCTGCCCGAGGCCTTCAGGCGCTCGCCGAACTCGCGCAGCGCGAGCTGGAACTGGCGCTGGTCGACGTCGGTGAGCAGCATCACCGCGAAGCCGGCGTCGCGCAGCACCTGCGCCATCGCGCGCGCGTCGTTGATCGAGTTCGTCAGCGGCGCGCTCTCGTAGCCGTTGTTGCCGATCACCAGCGCGATGCGGCGCGACCCCGCCTCCGCGCCGGCGCCGCCCTGGGGGGCGCCGGCGCCCTGGGCCGAGGCCGGCGACGTGGCCGCGACCAGCGCGGCGAGAAGCGTGGCCCGAAGAGCCGGGGGAAGAGCCGCGGGAAGGGCCGCGACAAGGACCGCGCGAAGGACCGCGAGAAGGGCCGCGAGACAGGCCGCGAGACAGGCCGCGAGCCAGGCCGCGAGACAGGCCGCCGGCGATGCCACCGGAAACGCCGCCGCGAGTGCGGCCCGCACCCGCGCCCAGCACGAGACGGGCAACCGCTGCATCTTCGGGGCCGGAGGAGGCATCGGGCGCCGATTATTGCGACGACCTCGCGGTGCGCCGCGGCACAAAGCCGCGCAGCCGACGCATTCCGGAGATCAGTCCAGCGGGAACGGCAGCGCCTTCGGCCAGCTGAGCACCTCGCCCGGGGCCGCCGTGCGCGTGTCGACGCCGCGCCACCAGGGCCTCACGCCGTCCACCGCGGCCGGCTCCACCGCCTCGCCCAGCCGCGGCATCAGCAGGTGCACGCCTTGCGCCGGCGCCAGCGACAGCAGCGTCTCGGCCGGCTCGTCCCAGGCGTGCAGCGCGAGCGAGAAGGTGCTCCAGTGCACCGGCAGGAAGGCACCGCCGCCCAGCAGCGCCAGCGCCTCGAGCGCATTGCGCGGGCCGAGGTGGATGTCGCCCCAGCTCGGGTGCCAGGCGCCGACCTCGAGCATCACGAGGTCGAACGGCCGCCGTGCGGCGCCGAAGCGCTCGCGGATGAGCGCGTACTGGTCGGTGAGGCCGGTGTCGCCGCTGAAGAACGCGCGCGCGCCGCCGGAACCGCGACCGTCCTCGACGACGAAGGACGACCACAGCGTGGCGTTGCGGTCCTTCAGGCCGCGGCCCGAGAAGTGCTGCGAGGGCGCGGCCGTGAAGCGGATGTCGGCCCCGGGCACGGTGTGGCTCTCCCACCAGTCGAGCTCGTGGATGCGGCCCGGCGGGACGCCGAACGCCTCGAGGTGGGCGCCGACGCCGAGCGACGTGACGAAGGGCACCGCCGGCTGCAGCCGGGCGAGCTCGCGCACGGTGGCCATGCAAAGGTGGTCGTAGTGATCGTGCGAGACGAGCACGGCGTCCAGCGGCGGCAGGGCCTTCAGCGCCACCGGCACCGGATGGAAGCGCCTCGGGCCGGCCAGGCGGGAAGGCGAGGCGCGCGCGCCCCAGACGGGGTCGGTGAGCACGCGGCGGACGCCGGCGCCGTGGCCGAACTCCAGCAGCACCGTCGAGTGGCCGAGCCAGGTCGCGCGCAGGCCGTCGCGGCCGAGCGGCTGGCGCCATGCGTCGCGCGGATCGAGCAGGGGGAGTTCGCCGTTCGGCACGCGACGGCTGCCGCCGCAGAGGAACTCGCTCAGCGTCGGCCGCGGCGCCGAGGCGTCGCGCAGGCCGGGCCGGATCGGCGCGCGGTTGCGGAAGCCGGCCATGCCCGTGGCGGCCGACTCCTCCCACATCGCGCTGGCGCGCATGCGTTCCAGCCGCTCGCCGGCGGCGCGGGCACCGAAGCTCTTCATGCGTCGATGATGCACCGGCGGCCCTGCCCCTTCGGGCGGCCGGCGGGCGCGCCGTGTCAGCCCGTCGCCAGCCGCCGGGCCGCCGCACGGATCGCGGCGCGGATGCGCGGGTAGGTGCCGCAGCGGCACAGGTGCGGCGTCATCGCGGCGTCGATCTCGGCGTCGCTCGGCTGCGCGTTCGCCTGCAGCAGGGCGGCCGCGGCCATGATCTGGCCGCTCTGGCAGTAGCCGCACTGCACGACGTCGAGCTCGAGCCAGGCCGCCTGCACCGCCTCGGCCACGCGGCCCAGGCGCTCGGCGAGGCCCTCGATCGTCGTCACCTCCTGCTCGCCCAGCGCGGCCAGCGGCGTGACGCAGCTGCGGCGGGGCTGGCCGTCCAGGTGCACCGTGCACGCACCGCACAGCGCCATGCCGCAACCGAACTTCGTGCCCGTGAGCTTGAGCTCGCCGCGCAGCAGCCACAGCAGCGGCGTGTCCGGCTCCGCCGCCACCTGCACCGTTCGGCCGTTGATGCGGACCTGCGTGCTCATCGTCGGCTCCATCAGGCCAGGCGCAGCGGCAGCGAGCGCAGCCGCTGGCCGGTGAGCGCGAACAGCGCGTTGGCCACCGCCGGGGCGATGGGCGGCGTGCCCGGCTCGCCGATGCCCTCCGGGTGCGCGGTGCTCGGCACGATGTGCGTCTCGATCACCGGGCAGGCGTCGAAGCGCAGCACCGGGTAGTCGTGGTAGTTGGTCTGCGTGACGCGCCCCTTGACGATGTCGATCGTGCCGGCGAGCGCCGCGCCGAGGCCGAAGACGATGCCGCTGTCCATCTGCTGGCGAATGTGGTTGGGGTTGACCGGCAGCCCGCAATCGACGGCGCAGACGACGCGGTGCACGCGGATCGCCTTCGCACCCTGGCCGTCCGCCGCGACCGACACCTCGGCCACCTGGGCGACGATGGTGCCGAAGCTCTCGTGCAGCGCCACGCCGCGCATGACCCGCGCGCCGTCGGGCGCCGCCGCCGCCGGGGTGCCCCAGCCGGCCTTCTCGGCAGCCAGCCGCAGCACGGCGGCGTGGCGCGGGTGCCGTTGCAGCAGCGAGAGACGGAAGGCCACGGGGTCGGCCTTCGCCGCGGCGGCCAGCTCGTCGACGAAGCTCTCCTTGAAGAAGGCCTGGTGCGAGTGCCCCACCGAGCGCCAGAAGCCCACCGGCACCGGCAGGTCGACCACCGCGTGCGCGACGCGGGCCGCCGGCCACTCGTAAGGCTGGTCGAACGCGCCCTCGCTGGTGGTCTTGTCGTAGGCGACCTCCGGCACGCCGAACAGCCGCCGCAGCATCTGCGGCACCGGCGCCTGCCCGGCGGAGAGGCAGGTCATGCCGAGGAGGCGACCGTCACCGTCGAACCCGGCCCTGAAGCGCGCCGCGCAGGCCGGCCGGTAGAAGTCGTGCGCGAGGTCCTCGGCCCGTGTCCAGAACGTCTGCACCGGCGCGCCGCCGGGGGCCCGGCGGGCGATCGCGGCGGCCTGGGCGACGAAGTCCACGTCCAGCCGGCGGCCGAAGCCGCCGCCGAGCCACTGCACCTTCACCTCCACCTTGGCGGCGTCGCGCAGGCCGAGCGCGCGTGCGGCGGCACGCCGGGCCAGGTCGGGCGCCTGCGTGCTCGCCCACACGGTGGCGCGGCCGTCCTTGAACTGCACCGTGCAGTTGATCGGCTCCATCGCCGCGTGCGCCAGCCACGGCGCGGTGTAGTCGGCCTGCACGGTGCGGGCGGCGCCTTCGAGCGCCGCCTCGGCGCTGCCGTGGTCGAGGTAGGCGATGCCTCCGCCGCCTTCGAGGCGGGCGACGAGCTGGCCGATGCCGGTGGCGCTGTCGAACGCGGCCGCCGGCACGGCTTCGTCCCAGGTGACGTCGACGGCCCGGGCGGCCTTCAGCGCATGCCACGGGGTGTCCGCGATCACGGCCACGCCGGCCGTGCCGCCATGGAGGCCCTCGACCGCGAACACGCTCTTGACGCCCGGGAGCGCCATCGCCGGCGCGCCGGACAGGCTGGCCACGCGGCCGCCGAGCGTCGGACACATCACGACGGTCGCGTAGAGCATGTCCGGCAGGACGACGTCGATGCCGAAGCCGGGCCGGCCCTCGACCTTGGCACGCGCCTCCAGGCGCGGCCGGTCCTTGCCGATGATGCGGAACTGCGCCGGGTCCTTCAGCCGCACGTCGCGCACCGGCGGCAGCGCCGCCGCCGCGGCCGCGATCTCGCCGAATCGCACCGACCGGCCCGAGGCCGGGTGCGTCACCTGCCCCGCGGCCACCTGGATCTCCGGCACCGGCACCGACCAGCGGGCCGCCGCGGCCGCCACCAGCATCGCGCGCGCCGAGGCGCCGGCTTCGCGCAGCGGCAGCCACAGGTCCTTCACGCTCGACGAGCCGCCGGTGACCATGAGGCCGAACTCGCGCATCGCCTTGGCCGTCATCCAGCCGGCCAGGCGGCGCAGCGTGCCGTGATCGTCGGGATGGAACGGCAACCCGTCGACCACGGTGGCGACGTTGTTGTAGATGGCATCGATCGGCGCCTGCTCGACCTGCACCAGCGCGAGGTCGGCATCGAGCTCCTCGGCCAGCAGCATCGCGGCGGCGGTGTGCACGCCCTGGCCCATCTCGGACTTGGGCACGACGACGGTCACGCGGTCGTCGCTGCCGATGCGCACCCAGCCGTTGAGCGCCAGCCCGCCGCCGGCGGCGGGCAGCGGCTCCGAGGGGATCAGGCGCTGGCGCGGAGGCAGCAGCGACCAGCCGACCAGCAGTGCGCTGCCGGCCCCGAGGGTGCCGAGAACGATTCTTCGCGTGGTGCCCATGGATTCAGGGTGGGGGCAGGGTCCGCCCGACTTTGGCCGGGGCCTGCCGGACGGCACCATCGTGCCATGGGTTGGCCAACGGCCGGCTCCGGCTGCCTTTCGCGGCCCGCCGCGGCCTAGCATGCCGGCGCGGGCCGCGGAGTCGCCGGGGCTTCACGGAGGGCGGCTACCCTACGGCACCCGCGGGCCGCGGGGCATCATGCCTGCGGCCCGTGGTGGCGCGCCGTCGGCCGCGTCTCCTCGTCGGGCCGGCCGCCGGTGGCCTTCCCGTTGTCCGCTGGTCGTCCGCCTCTTGCTCCCTCTGCCCATGTCGACGCTCGAAGACCGTCTCTCGCAGCTTGGCGCCGCGCGCCTGGGCGGCATGCGCCGGGGGGTCGAGAAGGAGAGCCTGCGCGCGCTGCCCAGCGGGGCCCTGGCGCTCACGCCGCACCCGGCGGCCCTCGGCGCGCCGCTGACGCACCCGCGCATCACGACCGACTACAGCGAGAGCCAGCTCGAGCTGATCACCGGCGTGCATGCCGACGCCGAGGCCTGCCTCGACGAGCTCGCCGAGATCCACCAGTTCGTCTATCGCACGATGGCGCCGCTGGGCGACGAGCGCCTGTGGGTGGGCAGCATGCCCTGCGGCCTGCCGACCGACGAGACCATCCCGCTCGGCCGCTACGGCAGCAGCAACGTCGGCCGCGCCAAGAGCATCTACCGCATGGGCCTGGGCCATCGCTACGGCCGGCGCATGCAGACCATCTCCGGCATCCACTACAACTGGTCGCTGCCGGGGCTCAGCAACGACGAGTACTTCGCGCTCATCCGCAACTTCCGGCGCCAGTCGTTCCTGCTGCTGCTGCTGTTCGGCGCCTCGCCGGCGCTGTGCGGCAGCTTCGTCGAGGGCCGCGAGCACGGGCTCGAGCCGCTGGTGCCCGACCAGGGCCACACCCTGCACCTGCCGCACGCCACCAGCCTGCGCATGGGGCGGCTGGGCTACCAGAGCGATGCGCAGGCCCGGCTGGCCGTCAGCTACAACAGCCTGGAGAGCTACGCCGCCTCGCTGCACGACGCGCTGACGAAGCCGTACCCGCCCTACGAGGCCATCGGCATCCGCAACCTCGGCGGCGAGTACAACCAGCTGGCGACGACGCTGCTGCAGATCGAGAACGAGTTCTACGGCACGATCCGGCCCAAGCGCGTGATCCGCAGCGGCGAGCGGCCGCTGCATGCGCTGCGCGAGCGGGGCGTCGAGTACGTCGAGGTGCGCTGCATGGACCTCGACCCGTTCGAGCCGGTGGGCATCAACGCCCGCACGATGCGGCTGCTCGACGTGTTCCTGCTGCATTGCCTGCTCTCGCCGAGCGCGCCGGACACGCCGGAGGAGATCGCCGCGCTCGGCCGCAACCAGCATCGCACCGCGGCCTACGGGCGCGAGCCGGGCCTGAGGCTCGAGCGGGCGGCCGGCGGCGCGCTGCGCGAGGTGAACCTGCTCGAGTGGGCCGACGAGATCCTCGAGCAGTGCGGAGTCATCGCGCAGGCGCTCGACGGGGGCGGCGACGAGCGCCGCTACGGCGAGGCGCTCGCCGCAGCCCGGGCTTCGCTTGGGGCGCTGCCCGCGCTGCCGTCGGCGCGCGTGCTGGCGACGATCCGGCAGGACTTCGGCGGCAGCTACACCGCCTTCGTGCGCGCGATGTCCGAGCAGACGCGGGCCCGGCACGCCGGCCTGCCGTGGTCGCGCGAGCAGCAGTCGCGCTACGAGGCGATGGCCTTCGAGTCGCTGCGGCAGCGCCAGGCGATCGAGGCGGCCGACGTGGTCGACTTCGAGACCTGGCGCCGGGCCTACCTGGACCCGGCCCGGCTGCTGGCCTGAGGAGGTCCGGCCGGCGAGCCCTGGACGGCCGGCCCCGGGCCGACGTGCCCGGCGGAAGGCCGCCTCGGGCCGGCGGGGTGGCCCGCGCCCATTGGCGACAATGGCGCCATGACGCTGACCGAGCTGAAGTACATCGTCGCGCTGGCGCGCGAGCGCCACTTCGGGCGCGCGGCCGAGGCCTGCTTCGTCTCGCAGCCCACGCTGTCGGTGGCGATCAAGAAGCTCGAGGACGAGCTCGACGTCAAGATCTTCGAGCGCGGCGCCGGGGAGATCACCGTCACGCCGCTCGGCGAGCAGATCGTGCGCCAGGCGCAGCAGGTGCTCGAGCAGGCCAACGCGATCAAGGAGATCGCCAAGAGCGGGAAGGACCCGGTGAGCGGGCCGCTGCGGCTGGGCATCATCTACACGATCGGGCCCTACCTGCTGCCCGACCTCGTGCGCGAGGCGATCGCGCGCGTGCCGCAGATGCCGCTGATGCTGCAGGAGAACTTCACCGCCAAGCTGCTCGAGATGCTGCGCACCGGCGAACTCGACTGCGCGATCATGGCCGAGCCGTTTCCCGACACGGGGCTCGCGGTGGCGCCGCTGTACGACGAGCCGTTCGTCGCCGCCGTGCCGGCCAGCCACCCGCTGGCCCGGCGCAAGCAGCTCAGCGCCGAGGAGCTGAAGAACGAGACGATGCTGCTGCTGGGCACCGGCCACTGCTTCCGCGACCACGTGCTCGAGGTGTGCCCGGAGTACGCCCGCTTCGCCAGCGACGCGGAGGGCATCCGCAAGAGCTTCGAGGGCAGCAGCCTGGAGACGATCAAGTACATGGTCGCCTCGGGCATGGGCGTGACGGTGGTGCCGCAGCTCTCGCTGCCCAAGGACGGCGCCACGCGCCAGGACCATGTGCGCTACATCAGGTTCGCGCCCCCGGTGCCCACGCGCCGCGTCGTGCTGGCCTGGCGGCGCAGCTTCCCGCGCTACGAGGCCATCGCCGCGCTGCGCAACTGCATCTACGCCTGCCCGTTGCCCGGCGTGAAGAGGCTCACGTGACCCGGCGCCGGGAAGCGCCGTGAACGGGCTGGTCGACCCGGGCGCCGTGGCGCCGCGCATCGAGGCGGCGCTGCGCGCGGAGCGCCTGCGCCTCTACCGCGAGGGCAAGTGGTCGGCCATCGCCGGGCAGGCGGTCATCGGCGCGCTCGTGCTCTGGGTGGTGCACGGGCATGTGAGTCCGTCCGCGCAGTGGGCCTGGGCGGCCCTCGTGCTGGCCTCGTTCGTGGCGCGCGCGACCTGCGACCGGCCATGGCGCGAGCCGGGCGCGGGCGAGGCGGCGATGGCCGAGCTGCGCCGCACGCGCGGCGCCGTGCTCGGCATGGCCGTGGCGTTCGGCCTGGGTGGCGGGCTGCTGTTCCCCGCCGGCCATTTCGAGGCGCAGGTCTTCCTCAGCTTCATGATGGCCGGCCTGGCCGCCGGCGCGCTGACGCTCACCTCCTTCGACGTGCGCGTGGCGCTCGCCTACGCACTCGTGGTGCTGACGCCGCTCGTCGTGCGCCTGATGGCCGGCGGCGGGCCGCCGGCGATGGGCATCGGGGTCGCGGCGGTGCTGTTCGTCTGCTTCCTGGCCGTCAACGGCCTGCGCGCGCAGCGCAACATGCGCCTGACGGTGGCCGTGCGCGAGACCGACGCGCAGCGCACCGAGACCCTGCTGGAGAGCCAGCGCCGGCTGGAGCAGGCCACGGCCGAGTTCCGCCGGGCCTCGGAAGACCTGCGCCTGACGTTCGAGCACATGGACGAGGGCATCTTCTGCCTCGGGCCCGACGGGCGGACGAGCTTCTACAACCGCCGCATGTGCGAGCTGACCGGCCTGCCCGAGTCGTTCATGGCCACGCACCCGAGCGGGAGCCAGATCACCGAGTACCAGCGCGCGCACGGCCACCTCGACGAGGCGCAGCAGCGCCTCGAGGAGCAGGTGCGCGAGGGCATCCGGCTGGCGCGCCAGGGCGAGCAGGCGGACGTCCCCCGCCAGTACTACCGGCGCACGCACCTGGGCACCGTGCTGGACGTGAAGACGGCGCCGCTGCCCGGCGGCGGCTTCGTGCGCACGTTCGCCGACGTCACCGCGCTGTTCGAGGCGAACCAGCGGCTGAGCGAGAGCGAGGCACAGCAGCGCAAGCTGGCCCTCGTGGCCTCGAGCACCGACGACTCGGTGATCATCACCGACGGCGACCGTCGCATCGAGTGGGTCAACGAGGCCTTCACGCGGCTCACCGGCTACGGCCTCGAGGAGGTGATCGGGCGGCGCACGGCCGAGTTCCTCCGCGGGCCCGGCACCGACCCCCAGGCGGCCGCCCGCATCGACGAAGCCGTGCAGCAGCTCAGCAAGGCCTCCGGCGAGATCCTGCACTACCGCAAGGACGGCAGCAGCTACTGGTTCGCGCTCGAGACGCGCATCATCCACGGCGAGGACGGGCGGGTGCGCCACCACATCGGCATCGGCCGCGACGTGACCGCGCGCCGCGAGGCCGAGGCGGCGCTGCGCGCCGCGCGCGACGAGGCCGAGCGCGCGAGCCGCGCCAAGAGCGACTTCCTCTCGGCGATGAGCCACGAGCTGCGCACGCCGATGAACGCCATCCTCGGCTTCGCGCAGCTGCTCGAGGCCGACGCGCGCGAGCCGCTGTCGCACCGGCAGCGCGAGCAGGTGCGGCGCATCCGCGAGGCCGGCGCGCACCTGCTCGGGCTGATCAACGACGTGCTCGACCTGTCGCGCGTCGAGGCCGGCCGGGAGGTGATCACCGTGGAGGCGGTGCCGTTGCCGCCGCTGGTGGACGAGTGCCTGCTGCTGATGCGGCCCCTGGCGGCCGAGCGCGGCATCGTCGTGACCACGGCGCTGCCGGCCGCGCTGCCGGGCGTGCTCGCCGACCGCCTGCGCCTGAAGCAGGTGCTGCTGAACCTGCTGTCCAACGCGATCAAGTACAACCGGTTCGAGGGCCGCGTCGAGGTGCGCGCGTCGGCGCTTGGCGCGCAGGTCAGCGTGACGGTGGCCGACACCGGGCCCGGCCTCGACGAGCAGGCGCAGCAACGGCTGTTCACGGCCTTCGACCGGCTCGGTGCCGAACAGGGGCCGGTCGAGGGGGCGGGCATCGGTCTGGCGCTGAGCCGGCGGCTGCTCGCACTGATGCACGGCACGATCGAGGCCGTGAGCGTCCCGGGCGAGGGCAGCCGGTTCACCGTGACGCTGCCGGCCGACGCGGGCGATGCGGCGCCGGCCGCCGCCTCGGCGTCCGCGGGTTCCGCACCCGCTCCGGCACCCCCGTCAGCGTCCGCGCCCGCTTCCGCGTCCGCGTCCGCGTCCGGCCGGCCGTCGGCTGCCGTCGAAGCGCGGCAGGCGACGCTGCCCGGCATCGTGCCGCCAGCGGGCCCCGCCGAGCCGCCGGCCAGGGGCACCGTGCTCTACATCGAGGACAACCCCGTCAATCTGGTGCTGATGCAGTCGATGCTGGAGCCGTTGCCCGGCCTGCGCCTGCTGCTTGCCGAGCATCCGGAGCCTGGGTTGGCGCTGGCGATGGCCGAGTCGCCGGACCTGATCCTGCTGGACATCCAGTTGCCCGGCATCGACGGCTTCGAGGTGCTGCGGCGATTGCGGGCCGACGCGCGCACGCGCGACGTGCCGGTCATCGCGATCAGCGCCAACGCGATGCGAGGCGACATCGAGCGCGGCCTCGCGGCGGGCTTCGACGACTACCTGACCAAGCCGCTGGACGTGGCCGCCGTGCGTGCGCTGGTGCGCGAGCGCCTCGCGGTCGCGGCCACGCGGTAGGCCGGCCGCCCGGGCACTCAGAGGTCGTCGATCGACTTCGGCCAGCTGGCCTTCAGCAGCCGGCTGAGGGCGCGGTCGGCCAGCAGCCTGCCGCCGGTCTGGCAGCGCGCGCAGTAGTTGCTCTCGTTGTCGGCATGCACGATGCGTTGCACCGGCGAGCCGCACACCGGGCACGGCTGGCCGAAGCGCCCGTGCACGGCCATCTGCGGGTGGAACGCCGTCACCTTCTCCGGCCAACCGGGCGACTCGGCCGCCAGCCGCGCCGACCACTCGGCCAGCACCTCGCGGGCGGCAGCGTGCAGGCGGGCCGCATCGGCGGGCGGCAGCGAGCGCGTCAGCGCCACCGGCGACAGGCGCGCGCGGTGCAGGATCTCGTCGGAGTAGGCATTGCCGATGCCGCTGAAGAGGCGCGGGTCGGTCAGCGCGCGCTTGAGCGTGTGGTTCTCCAGGCGAAGCCGGGCCTCGAAGGTGACGAGGTCGGCCGCGGCGACGTCGATGCCGCCCGGGTCCAGCGCCGACAGCGCCTCGCGCGAGCCGAGGAAGTGCAGCGCTGCGCGCCGCTGGCTCCCCGCCTCGGTGAGCGCGAGCGTGCCGGTGTCGAACTCGAAGGTCGCCTGGGTGATGCGCCCCGGCGGCTTCTTGCCTGGCTCCATCCACCGCAGCCGCCCGGCGATCATCAGGTGCACGACGAGCCAGCGCTCGCCCTCGAGCGCCAGCACGATGCGCTTGCCCAGGCGCTCGACGCCGACGACGCGGCGGCCCTCGGCCTCTGCGATGGGCGGCACGGCGGTGCGCAGCACGAACGGGCTCGCCAGGCGCACGCGCCGCAGCACCTGACCCACGAGCCGCTCGCCGGCGCGCTCGACGTAGAGCGCGACGTCGGGCAGCTCAGGCATGACCGGGTCCCGGGGATGGTGGGGGTGGAGGCGCAGGTGGCGCAGGCCGGTGAAGGGCGGGTGGCCCCTCCCGCCGACCGCTGCGCCGGCGATGCCGCCAGGTGCGCCGCGCCGCGAGCACGGCCAGCACGGCGCCGGTGAGCACGAGCGTGAACGCGGCCAGCGACGCTGCCTTGACGAGCGGGTGGTTGAAGTCCTCGCCCTCGCCGTAGTCCATCAGGTGCAGTCGCCAGAAGAAGTCGTACAGCACCCAGGCGTCGTTGCGCACGGCCAGCAGCTCGCCGCTGCGTGCGTCGAAGTACAGGCGCGTGCCGAGGGCATCGTCGAACGTGGCGCGCCAGACGTTCCGTCGACCGCCGGCCTCGCGCACGATGAGGGCGCGTGCCGGCACGTCGTCGAGCCGCCGCACCTCGGCCAGGCGGCCCGGGCCCTTGTAGAGGCCCTGCGCGAAGCGGGCCACGGCGGCCTCGTCGGGCGCGGGATGCGCGCCGCCGGCGGCCGCGATCCAGGTCTCGCCGCGCGCATGGCGCAGGCGCAGCGCCGGCCCGCCGGCCGTGGCGACGCTCGACACGGCCAGCACCGGCTCCGGCGCCGGCTGCGCGGCCAAGTGCCGTGCCACGTCGGCGGCCCAGCCGGCCGGCAGCGGCTGCGCAGGGCGCGACACGGTCTCCTCGCCCTTCACCCAGGCCTTGAACGGCAGCCAGGTGAAGACGAGGCCGCCGGCCACCCACGCCAGCACCTGCAGCGCCACCAGCCAGGCGAGCCAGCGGTGCCAGCGGAAGAAGCGGGCGGCGACGCTCATGCGGCGCATTGTGTCGGCCTGCGCCGGATAATCGCCGATTGCCTTCGCGCCGGCGGCCCGCTACGGGCGCGCCGCTGCCCCCGACCCATGCTCGCCGACCTCGCCACCCGAACCGTGGAGCAGGTGCGCCGCCGCCGCACCTTCGCCATCATCAGCCACCCCGACGCGGGCAAGACCACGCTCACCGAGAAGCTGCTGCTGTTCTCCGGCGCCATCCAGATCGCCGGCAGCGTGAAGGCCCGCAAGGCCTCGCGCCATGCGACCTCGGACTGGATGGAGATCGAGAAGCAGCGCGGCATCTCGGTGGCGAGCTCGGTGATGCAGATGGAGTACCGTGGCTGCGTCATCAACCTGCTCGACACGCCGGGCCACCAGGACTTCAGCGAGGACACCTACCGCGTGCTGACGGCGGTGGACGCGGCGCTGATGGTCATCGACGCAGCCAACGGCGTGGAGCCGCAGACGCGGCGGCTGCTGCAGGTCTGCCGCGCGCGCAATACGCCGATCCTCACCTTCGTCAACAAGATGGACCGCGAGGTGAAGGCGCCGCTCGACCTCTTCGACGAGATCGAGCGCGAGCTCGGCATGAGCGTCGTGCCGTTCACGTGGCCCGTGGGCATGGGCAAGGTTTTCGGCGGCGTGCTCGACCTGCGCAAGGATCAGATGCGCGTGTTCGCCCCCGGCGAAGACCGGGCGACCGGACAGGAGGAAGTGATCGACGGCATCGCCAACCCGGTGCTCGCCGAGCGCTTCGGCATGAACTACGAGCAGGCCGAGGGCGAGGTGCAGCTCGTGCGCGAGGCGGCGCCGCCCTTCGACGAGGCGCAGTTCCTGGCCGGGCACCAGACGCCGATGTTCTTCGGCAGCGCGATCAACAACTTCGGTGTGCAGGAGGTGCTCGACGCGCTCGTCGACCTGGCGCCGCCACCCGGGCCGAAGGCGGCGATCCAGCGCACGGTGCAGCCGACGGAGGAAAAGTTCACCGGCGTCGTCTTCAAGATCCAGGCCAACATGGACCCGGCGCACCGCGACCGCATCGCCTTCCTGCGCGTGGCGAGCGGCCACTTCGAGCGCGGCATGCGGCTGAAGGTGACGCGCTCGGGCAAGGAGATGCGGCCGAACACGGTGGTGAGCTTCCTCAGCCAGCGGCGCGAGCTGCTGGAGGAGGCCTTTGCCGGCGACATCATCGGCATCCCGAACCACGGCGTGCTGCAGCTCGGCGACACGCTCACCGAGGGCGAGCCGCTGCAGTTCACGGGGCTGCCGTTCTTCGCGCCCGAGATGTTCCGCTCCGTCGAGGTGGCCGACCCGCTGAAGACGAAGCAGCTGCGCGCCGGCCTCACGCAGCTGGGCGAGGAGGGCGCGATCCAGGTCTTCCGCCCGGTGGCCGGCAGCGTGCTGCTGCTGGGCGCCGTCGGGCAGCTGCAGTTCGAGGTGGTGGCTCACCGCCTCGAGCACGAGTACGGCTGCAAGGCGCGCATCATGCCGGCGCGCTACAACGTCGCGCGCTGGGTCACCTGCGAGACGGGCGAGGGGCCGGCCGCCGACGAGCGCGAGCTCAAGCGCTTCATCGACGGCAACTCGCATCGCGTGGCGCTGGACGCGGTGGACGCGCCTTGCGTGCTGCTCGAATACGCGGGCGAACTGCGGGCGATGCAGGAGAACTGGCCGAAGATCAAGTTCCACGCGCTGCGCGAGCACGCCGGGCTCGTGTTCCAGAAGCAGCTGGAGGGGTGACGCGCATGGGCCGCGGTGGGCCCGCCGGCGGTGGCGAAGGCGGCAGCCGGCTCGTCTATTCCACCGAAGGCGGCCGCATGTGCCCGGGGTGCCGCCGACCGGTGACGGCCTGCGTCTGCCAGGCCGCGCGTGCGACAGGCCCCGGGGGCACGGGCCCGGTGCGCGTCAGCCGCGAATCCAAGGGGCGTGGCGGCAAGACGGTGACGCTGGTGCGCGGCCTGCCCCTTCCGGCGGCCGAACTGGAGACGCTGGGCAGGCAGCTTCGTGGCCACTGCGGCAGCGGCGGCACCGTGAAGGACGGGGTCGTCGAGGTGCAGGGCGACCACGTCGAGCGGGTGCTGGCGTGGCTGCAGCAGCAGGGCCACGCCGCCAGGCGGGCGGGAGGATGAGCCGCTGCAGACGGGCCCGGCGCGATCACTCGGCGCGATCGGCGAAGCGGGGCGGCTCGGGGGGGGTTGGCGCGACCGGCAAGAATCGAACTTGCGACGCGGCCTTCGGAGGGCCGCATGATATCCACTTCACCACGGTCGCCGCGGTTGGAAGGCCGGCATTCTAGCCCTCGCCTTCCGGCCCGCCCCGGCGCTGCCGGCGGTGCCAGGCGCTGCCTCGGCGGCGCCGGGCCGGGGCGGATGGGGCGCACTTCTATAATCAGCCGGTTTGGCCGATCGGCCCCACGCAAGAAGCTGGCACTGCAGCGGCACGGAACCGTGCATCGAGGCACCTGCCGCCGAGGACAAGAATGAGCGACGCCCACCGCCCCGACCCGCACGACGATCACGACAGTCCGATCCGCACCCCCAAGCAGCTGATCACGGTGATCATCGCTTCGTTCGTGCTGCCGGTGGTCATCATCATCCTGCTCGTCAACTTCGTCGCCTTCGGCGGCAAGCAGGGCGCCGGGAGCGACGGCATGTCGCCGGAGGCCGTGGCCCGGCGGCTGCAGCCGGTGGGCACGGTGGAGATCCGCGACATGAGCAGCCCGGCGGCCGTGCGGACGGGCGAGCAGGTGTACCAGGCGCAATGCGCCGCCTGCCACGCCACCGGTGCCGCCGGCGCTCCGAAGATGGGCGACGCGGCCGCCTGGGCGCCGCGCTTGGGCACGGGCTATGAAAGCCTGCTGAACTCGGTGATGAACGGCAAGGGCGCGATGCCCAAGCAGTCCGGCGGCGACGCTTCGGACTACGAGATCGCGCGCGCGGTCGTCTACCTGGCCAACCAGGGCGGCGGCAAGTTCGCCGAGCCGGCCGCTCCGGCCGCAGCGGCATCGGCCGCCGCGAGCGCGCCGAAGTAACGCCAGGCATCGCGCCGGCGCCGATGCCGGCGCGCGTTCCACGTCTGCACCGCAAGCCGCCCGCCGAGGCGGCTTCGTCCTTTCCGGCGAGTGCCGCCGACTTGCCGGTTCAGGGCGCGTGCGCTGCTGCCGGCGTCGCGGGCGCGGGGTTGCGCTGGAACCCGAAGCGGCGCGGCAACTCCTCGAACGACACCGGCACCGGCTCCCAGACGCCTTGCTCGACGGCGTCGGCCGCTGCCGCCATGTCGAGCGTGTGCACGATGCCGAAGCCCAGGTCGCAGTCCAGGTACAGGCGTCCCTGCTCGTCCAGCCACGCGCTGCGCGTGCTGGCGGCCTCGCCCGTGTGCGCGGCCACCGGGAACGGCGCCGACGCGCCGACGCGCCACACGTAAGGCGCCGCCTCGAGCTGCACGTAGACGCGCTGCGGGCCGTTCTGGAAGTACCAGCAGCCTGCGTCGTCGTGCAGGTAGTTGCGGTGGATGAAGGCGAGCAGCTTCTCGTGCAGGATGCGGCTGCCCTTCACGCGCGGGAAGGGGCCGGCCGCCTGGACCCGCTCGTCGCGCATGTACCAGTCGCCGCGGGCATCGAGCGCCAGCCACCCGTAGCAGTGCGGCACGCCGGGCCACTTCTTCAGCGCCGCCTTGACGATCTCGTCCACGGCGGGAACTTACCTCAACCGGGGGCGGCCAGCCACTCGCAGACAGCCTCGGGCATCGACGTCACGCGCGCCGGGTAGGGGCCGGCCGGAAAACCCACGTGGCCACCCTGGTCGGGCTGCCAGAGCGTCACCTGGCCTGCCGGGCCGAGCCGCGCGATGCCTGTCGCCCGGTCGGTGGGCGGCAACGACGCCGCCGGCACGAACGGGTCGTTGCGCGCGTTGAGCACGAGCGCCGGGATGCGGATCGCGGCCAGGTGCGGCCGCGCGGAGGCCCGCGTCCAGTAGTCGCTCGTGCCGCGAAAGCCGTGCAGCGGCGCGGTGAACACGTCGTCGAACTCGTACAGCGTGCGCGCGGCGCGCAGGCGCTCGGCATCGAACAGGCGCGGGTACTGCCGCAGCTTGGCCAGCGCCTTCGGCTTCATCGTCGCGAGGAACATGCGCGCATAGACTAGCCGGTTGAACCCGCGGTCGATGGCCTGGCCGGCCGCCATCAGGTCGATGGGCGAGCACACCGCGGCCACCGCCGAGGCCGTGCGGGCCGCGTGCTCGCCGGCCTCCTGCGCCCAGCGCAGCAATGCGTTGCCGCCGAGCGAGACGCCCACGGCCAGCAGCGGGGCGCCGTGGGTGTCGCGCAGGCGCCCGAGCATCCAGCCGATCTCCTCGTGGTCGCCCGAGTGGTAGGCACGCGGCGCCAGGTTCAGCTCGCCCGAGCAGCCGCGGAAGTGCGGCACGGTGAAGGCCCAGCCGCGCGCGCGGGCCACGGCCGCGAAGGCCTCGGCGTACTGGCTGGCGCTGCTGCCCTCGAGGCCGTGGAAGAGCACGAGGTGCCTGCGCGGCAGCGCGGCCGCGGTGGCCGCCACCTGGGCGCCTGCCGTGGCGTCGTCGAGGTGATCGACGTCGACGAAGTCGCCGTCCGGGGTCGGCCAGCGCTCGCGGCGCCAGCGCGGCGGTGCGCCGTCGAAACGGCGGGCCCTTGTCGCCGCCCAGATCGTCTGCGCATTGCCGCCGGGCAGCCAGGCCGGAGCCCGGTAGGCGCGCGGCCAGCCGCGGGGCGGCGCCATCAGTGCAGCGTGGCGGGCGCCTCGCCGGGGCCCTGCAGCTCCTGCAACGAGCCCGGGCTGGCGTGATGCGCCGCCATGCGCCAGCCCTGCGCCGTCTTCACGTAGACGTTGGTCGCCAGCACCCAGGCCGTCTGCGCGGCGGTGCCCTCGGCCTCGTTGGCGGGCACCACGATGCGCTCGACGAGGTGGTGCAGCGCGCCGCCGAGCCACTGCACGCGGTGTACCTGCTCGGGATGCGCCGGAACCGGGCCGTTGCCGAAGATGGCCTCGAAGCTGGCGCGGATCGCCGCCGTGCCCACGGCGCGGCCGCCGCCGGGGTGCACGCAGACGATCTCGTCGTCGTCGGCCCACACGGCCATCATCAGCTCGAGGTCGCCGCGCTGCAGTGCCTCGTAGAACTGCGCCTCGACCTCGTCGGGCGTGTTGCCGGCCACGGCCGGGCTCGAGCGGGGATGGCGGGGCATCGCAGGGCCCCTTCAGCGGAAGACCACGCACTTGTGGCCGTTGATCAGCACGCGGTGCTCGACGTGCCAGCGCACGGCGCGCGCCAGCACGATGCACTCGATGTCGCGCCCGACGGCCGTGAAGTCCTCGGCCGAGAGCGTGTGGTCCACGCGCTCGACGTCCTGCTCGATGATCGGGCCCTCGTCGAGGTCGGCGGTGACGTAGTGCGCCGTCGCGCCGATGAGCTTGACGCCGCGCGCGTGTGCCTGGAAGTACGGGCGCGCGCCCTTGAAGCTGGGCAGGAAGCTGTGGTGGATGTTGATGGCGCGGCCGGCCAGGCGGGCGCACAGCTCCGGGCTGAGGATCTGCATGTACCGCGCGAGCACCACCAGATCGACGCGCTCGCGCTCGACGAGCGCCTCCACCTGCGCCTCCTGCGCACGCTTGGCGGCCTCGGCGCCGCCGGCGGCGGCCTTGTCGATCGGCAGGTGATGGAAGGCGATGCCGTAGCTCGCCGCCAGCGCCTCGAAGTCGCGGTGGTTGGAGACGATGGCCGGGATGTCCACTGGCAGCGTGCCGCTCTTCCAGCGGAAGAGCAGGTCGTTCAGGCAATGCCCGTGCTGGCTCACCATCAGCAGGAGGCGCGGCCGGCGCGCCAGCGCGTGCAGGCCCACCTGCATGCCGAAGCGCTGCCGCGTGTGCTCGAAGAGGGTCGCCAGCGTGCCGACGTCGGCCAGCTGCGGCGGCGCCTGGAAGTGCACGCGCATGAAGAACAGGCCCGTGGCGTCGTCGCCTTCGAGGTCGCCGAACTGCTGCGAGTCGATGATGTTGCAGCCGGCCTGGTAGAGCAGGCCCGAGACCGCATGCACGATGCCCTTGGCGTCCTTGCAGGCGAGCGTGAGAACGAATTGCGGCTCGGTGGCGGCGGTGGGCATGGGCGCGGATTCTAGGGACCGGGGCCCCGTGCTTCGGGTGCGCTTCGGGTGCGCTTCGGATGGGCCGCCGGTGCGCCGTCGGTGCACCTCGGCGGCCGCACAATGCCTTCAACCACCACACCTCGAACCGAAGGAGACTCCCGATGCCCAGCTTCCCGCCAGCCGCCGCGCCCTTCCGCGCCGACCACGTGGGCAGCCTGCTCAGGCCGGCCGCCCTGGCGGCGCTGCGTGCGCGCCACAAGGCCGGCGAGGTCGACGCGGGCGCGTTGGCGGCGGCCGAGGACGCCGCGATCGCCGAGGTCGCGGCGCGACAGCGCGACGTCGGGCTGGCGAGCATCACCGACGGCGAATTCCGCCGCGACTGGTGGCACCTCGACTTCCTCGGCCAGTTCGACGGCGTGACGCTGGCCGTCAACGAGGGCCCGAAGTTCAAGGTCGCCGGCCAGGAGCAGCCGCCGATCGCCACCGTCACCGGCCGCGTCGGCTGCAGCCGGCCGATGATGGCCGACCACTTCGCCTACCTGAAGTCGGTCACCGACCGCATGCCCGGCACGATGGCGAAGATGACGATCCCGTCGCCGTCGATGCTGCACCTGCGCGGCGGGCGCGCCGCGATCTCGCGCACCGCCTATCCCGACCTCGAGGCCTTCTGGGACGACGTGTCCGCGGCCTACCGGCAGGCCATCGCGCACCTTGCGGCGGCGGGCTGCCGGTACCTTCAGCTCGACGACGTGGCCTTCGCGTACCTCTGCGACCCCAAGGTGCAGGCCACCTGCCGCGCCAACGGCGACGACCCGGCGGCGTTGCCGCAGACCTACGCGCGCGTCATCAATGCCGCGCTGGCCGACCGGCCCGCGGGCCTGCGCGTCACCATCCACACCTGCCGCGGCAACTTCAAGAGCGCCTGGGTCGCCGAGGGCGGCTACGCGCCGGTGGTGGAGGCGATGTTCTCCACCGACGTGGACGGCTGGTTCATGGAGTTCGACAGTGCCCGCTCGGGCGGCTTCGAGCCGCTGTCGGTGCTGCGCGCGGCCGGCCAGCCCTCGCGGAAGGTGGTGCTCGGCCTCGTCACGACGAAGCTCGGCGAGCTAGAGTCGAAGGACGACCTCAAGCGGCGCATCGACGAGGCTTCCCGCCACCTGCCGCTGGAGCAGCTGTGCCTGTCGCCGCAGTGCGGCTTCTCGAGCACCCATCACGGCAACGCGCTGTCGCACGAGGACCAGTGGCGCAAGCTCGAGCGCGTGGTGGAGGTGGCGCGCGAGGTCTGGGGCTGAGGCCGCGGCAGGCATCGGCCCGCGTGCCCGGCACCGGTCCTCCACCCTGAAACCGGATGCAACGTGGCCGCCGGCGCGGCGAACTCGGCGGCGCCGCCGCGCTGCCCTCGGGAGTACCCTGGGCTGTGTGCCAAAGGTCGCAGCGACGGCCTGCCATCCCAAAGTTGTAGTGACCCGGCGCCCGACGCTGGCGCCATATTCAGGCGTGGCGCCGCGTCGTCGTGACGGGGCCCTCCAGCCTACGGATGGATACACCCATGAGCCCGCTCTCGAGCGCATCCCTGCGTGCCCGGCGCGCGTTGTGGCGCGCAACGGCATCCACCATCGCGTCGCTGGCCGCGGCATGGTCGGCCGGCGTCGCGGCGGCGCCCCTGAACGTGCTCGTGAACCCCGGCGACCAGGGCGAGCAATCGCGCGCCGCCAGCTACCTCGTGCTGCGGGCGGCGCTGGCCGACGCGCTGCGCGAGGCCAAGATCGGCGACGCCAACTGGATCATCTCCACCGACGCCACGGCGGACCTCGCGACGACGCGCTCGCAGATGCACGACATCTTCGTCGCCCCGGCGCACGTGGTGAGCAGCGCGCTCAGGCACGGCTACGTGCCGCTGGTCGGCAACCCGAAGGGGGCGCAGGCCGTGCTCGTGGCCCTGAAGGACAAGGGCATGAGCACGCTGGCCGACACCGCGGGCAAGCGCCTCGGGCTGCCGCTGCAGGACAGCGTCGTCACCTACCTCGTGCGCGGCGAGCTCAACGCGGCCAACACGTCGCTGAAGAGCCACTACCGCTCGGTGATCAACATGCGCTACCAGGACGCGCTGCTCGTGTGCCTGCAGGTGCGCGAATGCGACGTCGTGGGCGTGGAGAAGGCCGTGTACGAACGCTGGGTGGCCGCCGGCGAGCCGGTGGTCGCGATCATGCAGAGCCGCCCCGCGCCCGGGCTCTCGGTGGCGGTGCGGCAGTCGGTGGCGGCCAGCGGCGCGGCAGGCACGCTGCGGCCGGTGCTGCTGCGCACGCTGTCGGGCTCGCCTTCGGTCGCCAAGAGCGGCATGGACCAGCTGGCGCCGATCGAGACGCGCGACTACGAGTACGTCTCCACGCTCGGCTACTTCACGCCGCGCCAGCTGCCCGGCGCCAAGGTGGTCGATGCGGCCGCGGTGGCCGAGCTGATGCGCGCGGGCGCGGCCTACATCGACACGCGCACCGAGGCCGAGTTCAAGGCCGGCCACGTGCCGCAGGCGCGCCTCGTCTCGTACGTCGAGAAGAGCGCCAAGGACACGGACTTCGACGCGCGCCTGGACACCTTCGACCTCGCGAAGCTGCCGCAGGACAAGTCGGCGCCGATCATCTTCGCGTGCAACGGCGCCGAATGCTGGAAGAGCTACAAGGCCAGCCTGGCGGCCGTGAAGGCCGGGTACAAGCAGGTGCACTGGTTCCGCGGCGGCTTCCCGGAGTGGCGCAGCGCGAGCCGGCAGGTGGCCAGCGCGACGCAGCCGTAGCGCACGTCGGTCCGAGGGGCCGGCGCGACGGCCCGCCTGCCGCGGGCCGGGCGTGGCGGCCCGGGCCTCGCACCGGCGGGTCAGGCAGGTCAGGCAGGCTGACGCCGAAGGCGACGCCCGCGTCGAGGCGGCCGCGGCCGGCACGGGTTTGTGCCACAGTGTCGGCCCGCCTGCGCGCCAGGCCTGCCACCGCGAGCCGCCCTTGGACCTGCTCTTCGTCGCCGACCCGCTCGAGTCGTTCAAGACCTACAAGGACAGCACCTTCGCGATGATGCGCGAGGCCGCCGCGCGCGGCCACGGGCTGCTGGCCTGCGAGCCGCGCCACCTGCGCTGGCAGCGAGGTGGCCGCGTCGTCGCCTCGACGCGGCGGATCACGCTCACCGGCGACGAGCACGCCTGGTTCGAGGTGCAGGCCGAGCGCGAGACGGTCCTCGCCGAAACCGGCGCGGTGCTGATGCGCAAGGACCCGCCCTTCGACAGCGAGTACTTCTACGCCACCCACCTGCTCGGCCAGGCCGAGCGCGAAGGCGCGCGCGTCTTCAACAGGCCGGCGGCGCTGCGCGACCACCCCGAGAAGCTCGCGATCCTCGAGTTCCCGCAGTTCATCGCGCCGACGCTCGTCACGCGCGACGAAGCGGCGGTGCGCGCCTTCCACGCCGAGCACCGCGACGTCATCCTGAAGCCGCTGGACGGCATGGGCGGCATGGGCATCTTCCGCGTCGGGGCCGACGGCCTCAACCTCGGGAGCATCGTCGAGACGCTGAACCGCCACGGTGCGCAGACGGTGATGGTGCAGAAATACCTGCCGGCCATCGCGCAAGGCGACAAGCGCGTGCTCGTCATCGGCGGGCGGCCGGTGCCGCACGTGCTGGCGCGCATCCCGCAGGGCAGCGAGGTGCGCGGCAACCTCGCCGCCGGCGGCAAGGGCGTGGCCCAGCCGATCTCGCCGCGCGACCGCGAGATCGCGGAGGCGCTCGGCCCCGTGCTCGCCGCCCGCGGGCTGCTGCTGGTCGGGCTGGACATCATCGGCGACTGCCTCACCGAGATCAACGTGACCAGCCCGACGTGCTTCCAGGAGATCACGCAGCAGAGCGGCTTCGACGTCGCGCACATGTTCATCGACGCGCTGGAGGCGGCGCTGCGCTGAGCGGGCGATGATGGGGACCGCGTACGCCCGTGCCCACGGCCGCGCGCTGGCCGTCACGCTGCGCGAGGTGACGCGGCACAACATCCAGGCGGTGATGAACCTCGACGCCGGCGATGGCGGCCGCCAGGTGGCGCCCAACGCGAAGAGCATGGCGCAGGCCGCCGTCTACGGCGAGGCGTGGCCGCGCGCCATCTACGCCGGCGACGACGTGGTCGGCTTCGTGATGCTCTACGACCCGAGCCGCGTCGCCGAGCCCGAGGACCCCGACTTCTTCCTCTGGCGCCTGATGGTCGACCGTGAGTGGCAGGGCCTGGGCGTCGGCCTGGCGGCGCTGCGCCTCGTGATCGAGCACGTGCAGACGCGCCCGCACCCCGGCGAGATGTTCACGAGCATCGTCGAGCCGGCGCCGCAGCTGCTGGCCTTCTATGGCCATGCCGGGTTCGAGCTGACCGACCAGTACGTCGACGGCGAGCGCGTGCTGCGCCTGGCGCTCTGACGCCGCGTGCCCTCGCCGGCGTGCCGGGGGCCGGTGTCGCGCCCCGCCGCGCCCCGCCGCGCCCCGCCGCGCCCCGCCACGCCTCAGTGGCGCACGTAGCGCAGCCCGCTGAAGCGGTGTCGAAACGCGGTCACGTCCGCGGCCACGGCGGCCGGGTCGTCGGCGCGCAGCGCCGCGGCGATCAGGCCGCCGAGCTCGGGCATGTGCGCCGGCTCCATGCCCAGGCGGACGATCTCGGGCACGCCGAGGCGCAGGCCGTTGACGTCGCCCGGGCACTCGGGCACGAGCTCGCCCGGCAGCCCGATGCCGCAGGCCAGCAGCCGCGCCGGCTCCAGGCGGCGTGCCGCCGCCTGCCCGCCGCTCCAGCGCGCGGCTTCGACGGCGAACTGGTGCGAGGTCGTCGCGCCGCGCGCGGCGGCGAAGACAGGCAGGCCCGCGCGCTCGAGCGCCTGCGCCAGCGCACGCGCGGTGGCCTGCATCGCGTGCGCGTAGGCCGCGCCGTGCTCCTTCCAGTCGAGCAGGCCGAGCGCGAGCGCGGCCACGCGGCCGGCGTCGAAGTTGGCGGTCAGGCCCGGGTAGGCGATCGCGTCGATGCGCTCGAAGAGCGCCTCGTCGTTGCCGACGACGAGCCCGCCCGGCGGCCCGCCGAGGCTCTTGTAGGTGCTCATCGTCATCACCTGGGCGCCTTCGGCCAGCGGGTTGGCCCAGGCGCCGCCGGCCACCATGCCCGACAGGTGCGCGGCGTCGAACATGAGGATCGCCCCCACTTCGTCGGCGATGTCGCGCACGGCGGCCACCGGGTGCGGGAAGAGGTTGAGGCTGCCGCCGAGCGTGATGAGCCGCGGCCGCCTCTCGTGCGCGAGCGCGCGCAGCGCGTCGACATCGACCGTGTAGCCGTCGGCGAGCACCGGCGCCGGTACCGTGGCGAGGCCGTACAGCCCCGCGGCCCCGGCGGCATGGTGCGTGACATGCCCCCCGATCTGCGCGGGCGGCGCGATGATCGTGTCGCCCGGCCGGCAGGTGGCCATGAATACGTAGAGGTTGGCCAGCGCGCCGGATCCGACGCGCACCTCGGCGAAGCGGGCGCCGAAGACCTCGGCCGCCAGCTCGGCGGCGATGACCTCGATGCGCTCGACGGCCTGCAGGCCCATCTCGTACTTGTCGCCGGGATGCCCGAGCGAGGCGCGCGGCCCGAGCCCGCAGGCGAGCAGCGCCTCGGCGCGCGGGTTCATCACGTTGCTGGCCGGGTTGAGGTTGATGCCGTCGCGGTCGTGGATGCGGCGGTTCTCCCGGACCAGTTCGTGCAACGCCTCGTCCAGGGCGGCCGGCGGCCGGCGCGCGGCGTCCTCGGCGATCCGTTGCACGAGATCCTCGGAGCGGGCCGGAACCCACGGGCGGCGCTGCAGCATGGAGTCGATCGTAGCGACCGGGTGGCTCGGCGCCGGGCCGGCCGAGGTCGCGGGCCGGGCGTTTCGGCGAAACCCCCGGGGCCGCCGGCACCGCGGTGCCCATCGAGGGCCGTCCAGGGGGCGAGTGCCATCGAAGGCCGCCGACCGCCGGCGGCGCGCGGCGGGCTGTCCCTGCGTCCGCGCAACGGAGCGTTGACAGGGCTGTGCTAGCGTGCCACGCCATCGTCGAGCGAAGCCGCCGCATCATGTCGCCAACCTCCCTGTCCCGGCCGTGGGCCCGCCGTCTCTTGCTGACCCTGCGGGTGTGGCTCGGGCTCGCGCTCGCGGGCGCGGCCGCCGCGCAGCAGCCGTCCACCTGGTACTCGGAGCGGCCCGGGCCTTACCTGCTCGTGGCGGCCGGTGGCAGCCAGTACGAGTTCGACTGCCGCAGCGACTACTACTACTACGACGATTGCGCCTACAGCCGCGCCGGTGCCGGCAAGGTGGGCCTCGGCTTCCGCTTCGGGCGCATCGGCGTCGAAGGCACCTGGACGGACTACGGCCGCGCCCGCATCGACAACGGCCGCACGCCGCGCGACTCGCTGCGCCTGCAGGCCCTGGGCGTGAACGCGGTGTTCTCGATCCCGTTCGGCCCGGCGACCGAGGGGCTGTTGCGAGTCGGCCTGGCCGACGTGCGGCATTCGCGCAGCGACGACATCGCCGCCCAGCACGTCTTCACGGCCGCGGTGGGCCTCGCGATGCTGCTGCACCTGGGCCCGAACGCGGCCCTGGAGGTGGGCTGGGATGCCACGAGCGGCGAGGGCCGGAACACGGGCACCACGGTGGCCGGCATGATCACCGCCGGCCTGCGCTGGTCGTTCTGAGCGTGCAGGGGCCACGGCGGCCATGACGCTTCTGACCCTGGCCGACGCCCACCTGGCGTACGGCCACCGCGCGCTGCTCGACGGCGCTTCGCTGTCGCTGCAGGCGGGCGAGCGCGTGGCGCTGATCGGCCGCAACGGCGAGGGCAAGAGTTCGCTGCTGAAGATCCTGGCCGGCCTCGAGCAGCCGGACGACGGCGTGCTGCAGCTGGCCGCCGATGCCGGCCCCGGCCGCGCGTACGTCGCGCAGGAGCCGGCCTTCGCGGCCGGCCAGAGCGTGTTCGACGCGGTGGCCGAAGGCGTGGCCGAGGCGCGCTCGCTGCGCGAGCGCTTCGAGAGCCTGAGCGCACGGCACGCGCCGGCCGACGAGCTCGATCGTCTGCAGACGCAGATGGAGGCGCACCAGGGCTGGAACTGGGAGCAACGGGTGGAGGAGACGCTGCACCGCCTCGGCCTCGAGGGGCCGCTGGCCGCGGCAGGCGTGGCGACGCTCAGCGGCGGTATGAAGAAGCGCGTGGCCCTGGCCCGTGCGCTGGTGGCGGTGCCGAGCCTGCTGCTGCTCGACGAGCCGACCAACCATCTCGACATCGATGCCATCGAGTGGTTGCAGGACCTGCTCGTGCGGCGCGCGGGTGCGCTCGTCTTCGTCTCGCACGACCGCGCGTTCGTCGACGCGGTGGCCACGCGCATCGTCGAGCTCGACCGCGGCCGCCTGCGCAGCTACCCGGCCCGCGACGGCCAGGGGGTCTTCGCCGCCTACGAAGCGGCGAAGGCGCGCGAGCTGGAGGCCGAGGCGCTGGCCGACGCACGTGCCGACAAGCTGCTGGCGCAGGAAGAGGTGTGGATCCGCAAGGGCGTGGAGGCCCGTCGCACGCGCAGCGTCGGTCGCGTCGCGCGGCTGGAGCGGCTGCGCGCGCAGCGCGCCGAGCGGCGCGAGCAGCTCGGCCGCGTGCGCCTGGCCGTGGACGCCGGGTTGCCGCCCGGCCGCATCGTCGCCGAGCTCGACGGCGTGGGCATGCGCTTCGGCGACCGGGTGCTCGTCGACCGCTTCAGCGCCACCGTGCTGCGCGGCGACAAGGTCGGGCTGATCGGTCCGAACGGTGCCGGCAAGACGACCCTGCTGCGGTTGATCCTCGGCGAGCTCGAGCCGACCGCGGGCCGCGTGCGCCGCGGCACGCGGTTGCAGGTGGCGTACTTCGACCAGATGCGCGCGGCGCTCGACCTCGACGCGACGCTGGCCGACACCATCAGCCCGGGCAGCGAGTGGATCGAGTTCGGCCCCGAGGGGGGCAAGCGGACGCGCAAGCACGTGATGAGCTACCTGGGCGACTTCCTGTTCGCGCCCGAGCGCGCGAACGCGCCGGTGCGCACGCTGTCGGGCGGCGAGCGCAACCGGCTGCTGCTGGCGCGGCTGTTCGCGCTGCCGGCCAACGTGCTGGTGCTCGACGAGCCGACCAACGACCTCGACATCGAGACGCTGGAGCTGCTCGAGGAGTTGCTGCAGGACTATGCCGGCACGGTCTTCCTCGTCAGCCACGACCGGCGCTTCCTCGACAACGTGGTCACGAGCACCATCGCGTGGGAGGGCGATCCGGCCTTCGGCGGCCGGCCGGGCCTGTGGCGCGAGTACGAGGGCGGCTACGAGGTGTGGAAGGAGCAGCGCGAGCGTTCGCGGGTCGTGGTGGCGCCCGCGGCCGCCCCCGCCGCTGCGGCGCCGGCCCTGGCGCCGGCCGGCGGCGCGGCCGGACGGCCCGCCGCGCGCACGAAGCTCAGCTACAAGGAACAGCGCGAGCTCGAAGCGCTGCCGGCCCGCATCGAGGCGCTGGAAGCCGAGCAGCGCCAGCTGGCCGCGACGCTGGCCGACCCGGCGTTCTATGCCCGCGAGGCGCAGCGCGCCGGCGAGCTGAGCCGGCGGCACGCCGAGATCGAGACCGAACTGATGTCCTGCCTCGAGCGCTGGGAGGCGCTCGCCGCTCGCGCCTGACCGGCTGCCGGCGGGGCATGCGCATCGCCCGCGCTGCGGCGGCGATCGCATTGCGATGGACCATCGCCGAGGCCGCCACCGCCGTAACGGCGGCGGCGCCGCGCCTCGGGCGGTCAGTGCTGGGTGTGCCCCCAGCCGTCGTTCGTGGCGGCCGGATGCGTCCGGCTCACGAGCAGCGCGGCCTGCAGGTACAGGCCGTTGAGAAGGCGTTGCGCCCGCACGCGGTCGAAGCCGGGCCAACTGGCGATCTCGCGCAGGTTCGTGGTGCCGCGGCGAAGGCGCTCGACGGCCGCGAGCACGGTGCCGGTGAGCTCGAGCAGGCGCAGGTCGGCCGAGGGCGTGACGCGGTAGGCCGCCGTGCCGGCGATCTCGGGCAGCAGCGTCTCGCGCGACCCGCGCTGCGCCACCGCCCACAGCAGCAGCGGCAGCGGCGTGTAGTTGTGCACCAGCGACTGCAGTTCGGTCGCGCCCGGGGCCTTCATCTGCGCGGGCGCCACCTGGATCAGCCGCCAGTCCTGCACGCGCCCCGACAGCAGCGAGACCATCGGCACCGGGGAATGCGCCACGCGCGCGGTCGGGAACAGCGTGATCGGCACCTGGTGCTGGTCGACCTGCACCAGCGCACGCAACGAACGCCCGTGCCGCACGGAGGCGGCCAGCATCGCCAGCATGTCCAGGGCGCCGCTACCCGTCTCGCTGCCGAAGCGCTGTAGGTCGGCCATCAGCGAGGGCGTCAGCGAGCTCAGCCGCGTCGCGCCGGCGACCGAATCGAGCGTTTCGTCGCTCGAGCGGCCGGCCATGAACTCGGCGGCGCGCCCTGGCCCGGCCACGGAGGCCGGCTGCGTCGATTGGAATGCCATGTCTGGTGGTCCGCCCTGTGCTGTGTCGGCCCGCTCCCTGTGCCGGCGACCGCGTGTCCCGCCATTGGAAGCCGGCCGTGCAGAGTTCACGGTCGGCAGAGCTGTTTCATTTGTGTCCAAATGTTCGCAAACCCTCCTCCCGGAGGACCTGGAGCCGGTGCCAGAAGCGGGCGTCCTGGGTGGTCGCGAAGTTCACGCGCATCAGGGTCGTCGGTCGCGGCGTCGCATGGAACAGGCTGCCGGGCGCGGTCAGCCAGCCTTCGTCGAGCAGCAAGTGTGCAAGATGCTCAGTGTCCACGCCGACGTCCACCCAGCCGAACAGCCCCTCGGGCGGCGCCGCGAAGCGGCAGCCGGCCTCCTGCGCCAGGCGGACGGTGCGCGAGCGGGCCGCGGCCAGCAGCGAACTCACGCGCTCGGAGTGACGGCGCAGCGCCCCCTGCTCCAGGCACCACGCGACGGCCTGCTCCAGCGGCGCCGGTGTCGTCAGCGTGCCGAGCATCTTCGTGTCGATCAGCCGCTCGGCCAGGGCCTGCGGCGCCGCGACGTAGCCGACCCGCCACTGCGGCACGAGGATCTTCGAGAAGCCCGAGACGTAGATCGTGCGCTGCAGTGCGTCGAGCTGCGCGACGCGCGTGGCATGCGCCGGCGCCAGCCAGGCATAGGTGTCGTCCTCGACGAGCAGGAAGTCCAGCGCCTCGGCCAGGCGCAGCAGGCGGTGCGCGTGCGCCGGTGCCAGCGAGGCGCCCGTGGGGTTGTGCAGCACCGACACCGTGACATAGAGGCGCGGCCGGTGCGCCTCGGCCAGCGCCTGCAGCGCCGCGAGGTCCGGGCCCTCGGGGCCGCGCGGCACCGGCAGCAGGTGCAGCCCCATGCGCGTCAGGCGGGCGTACTCGACCGCCCAGCCGGGTTCGTCGACGAGCACGGCGTCGCCGGGCCGCAGCAGCGTGCGCGCGACGAGGTCGAGGGCGTGCGTGGCGCCCACCGTGGTGACGATCTGCCCGGCATCGGCCGGCACGCCGATGTCGGCCAGCCGGCGCACGAGCGCCTGGCGCAGGCGCAGGTCGCCCGCCGGGTCGCCGTACGAGAGCCAGCCCTGCGCGCCCGCGCCGGCGGTCACACGTCGCAAAGCCCGTTGCAGCAGCGGCGCGTCCAGCCAGGCCTCGGGCAGCGTGCCCTGCCCGGGCGCCGGCGGCGCGCCGCGTCGCGGGCGGAACATGCCGCGGATGAGGGCGGTGGCGTCGACCGGCCGGGGTGGCACGTCGCCGGGCATCGGAGACGGCTCGGGCACCCGCCCTGCGGGCGTGCCGGCGCCAGCGCCGCCGGACGCCGCGCCGGCCGCGGCGGGCTGGCGCCCCGGCGTGCCGGGCTCGCGCACGAAGAAGCCCCGCTGCGGCCGCGCCTGCACCAGCCCCTGCGCCTGCAGCAGATCGTAGGCACCGACCACGGTGCTCGGGCTGACGCCGTGCCGGGCTGCGCAGGCGCGCACGGACGGCAGCCGGGTCCCGGGGCTCAGCAGGCGCTGGCGGATGCGTTCGGCAAAGCGCTCGGCGAGTTGCTCGCTCAACGTGGCCCGGCCGGCGCGGGCGAGGCCACCTTCCGGCGCGGCCGCGGCCTGTGTGGTCGACATGGGCAATACAGATGCTGGAACTGTCGCTCTTAGTGTATTGCTGCTGTGTCGAATGCGGCCGCTAGACTGGCCCCATGACCGGTTCCGAATGGACTGCGCTGCTGTTCGTCGCCACGGCGATGAGCTTCACGCCCGGCCCCAACACGACGCTGTCGGCCGCCCTGGCGGCCAACCACGGGCTGCGGCACGCGATGCGGTTCGTGCTCGGCGTGCCGGTGGGGTGGGGGGTGGTCGTCGTGGCCTGCGCCCTCGGCCTCGGCGCGCTGCTGGAGGCGGCCCCGGTCCTGCGCGGCATCGTCAAGTGGGCCGGGGTGGGCTACATGCTGTGGCTCGCCTGGCGGCTGGCGGAGTCCGCCCGGCTGGCGGCCGACGACACCGAACGTTTCGACATCGGCTTCGGCCAGGGCGTGCTGCTGCAGTTCGTGAACATCAAGGCCTGGATCCTGGCCCTGGTCGTCAGCGTCGGCTGGATTAACCGTGGCGATGCGACCGCGGCCCGCCTGGCCGAGGTGCTGCCCGTGCTGATGGTGTTCGCGCTGGCCAGCAACTTCACCTACGCGTGGGTGGGCGCAGCGTTGCGGAGGTGGCTGTCCACGGGCCGGCGCCTCCTGGTGTTCAACCGCGTGCTGGCGCTGCTGCTGGCGGGCACGGCCCTGTGGATGGTGCGCGCATGAGGCAGCTCGCGGCCCCGCTGGCGGGCAACGCCGACGCCAGCCGCGTCGCCCGGGGCTTCGCGTTCGGCGTGCTCGGCGTCGTGATCTTCGCGCTCACGATGCCGATGACGCGGCTGGCCGTCGGCGATCAGGGCGCGCCCCAGCTGCCGCCCGCGTTCGTCACGGCGGGGCGTGCGGCCGTGGCCGGCCTGCTGAGCCTCGCCTATCTGTGGGTCACCGGCACCGGCCGCCTGCGCTGGCCGCCCCGGCGCCTGTGGACGGCGCTGGCCGTCTCCGCCGCGGGCACGGTGGTCGGCTTCCCGCTCGGCCTGGCGATGGCGCTGCGCGAGGTGCCGGCGATGCACGCCTCGGTGGTGACCGGGATCATTCCGCTGGGCACCGCGGTCGTCGCCGCCCTTGTGCTGCGCCAGCGGGCCTCCGCCGGCTTCTGGGCCTGCGCCGCGCTGGGCTGCGCGCTCGTGGTGACGTTCGCGTTCCTTTCCGGCGGCGGCCGGCTCGTCGCGGCCGACGCCTGGCTGGCGCTGGCCGTCGCCAGCACCGCATTCGGCTATGTCGCCGGCGCGCGCGTGTCGATGCACCTGCGCGCCGAGGAAACCATCTGCTGGGTGCTCGTGCTCTCGCTGCCGCTGACGCTGCCGGCGATGCTCCTGACCTGGCCCTCGGCGCCCGCCTCGGCCGCGGCCTGGGGTGGCTTCGCCTACGTCACGCTCTTCTCGATGTGGCTCGGATTCTTCGCCTGGTACCGCGGGCTCGCCCAGGGGGGCGTGCTGCGCGTCAGCCAGGTGCAGCTGGCGCAACCCTTCCTGGCGCTGCTGGCCGCCGTGCCCATCCTCGGCGAGCCGCTCGAGCCGCTGACCGTGGGCTTCGCACTCGCGGTGGTGGCTGTCGTCTTCGTCGGCAAGCGCATGCCGGTGGCGCCTTCGGCGGCCGCGCCACGGGCGTCGGACACCGCCACCGCCTCCTCACCCGGACGAAATCGAACATGACCATTCCCTGGCAACTGGCGCGACGGGCCGCGCGCCTCAACCCTTCCACGATCCGCGAGATCCTCAAGATCACCGAGCGGCCCGGCATCGTCTCGCTGGCCGGCGGCCTGCCGTCGGCCGACACCTTCCCGGTGGCGGCGATGCGCGAGGCCACCGAACGCGTCCTGCGCGACCAGCCGCGCGAGGCGTTGCAGTACGCCGCCAGCGAGGGCTACGGGCCGTTGCGCGAGTGGGTGGCCGGCGAGCTCGCGACGATGGGCCTGCGCGTCGACGCCTCGCAGGTGCTCATCACCACCGGCTCGCAGCAGGGCCTGGACCTGGTCGGGAAGGTGCTGGTCGACCCGGGCAGCCGGGTGGCCGTCGAGTCGCCGACCTACCTCGGGGCGTTGCAGGCCTTCGCGCCCTTCGAGCCCGAGTTCGTGCCCGTCGAGGGCGACGACGAAGGCCCCGATCCGGCGGCGCTGGCCGCGGCGCGTGGCGCGCGCTTCCTCTACCTGCTGCCGAACTTCCAGAACCCGAGCGGGCGCTGCCTCGGCGCAGCGCGGCGCGACTCGCTGGCTGCGGCCGCCGAGGCGGCCGGCCTGCCCGTCGTCGAGGACAACCCGTACGGCGACCTGTGGTTCGACGCCCCGCCGCCGGCGCCCCTGGCGGCGCGGCTCGGCGACGGGGCCGTCTACCTCGGTTCGTTCTCGAAGGTGCTGGCGCCCGGGCTGCGCCTGGGCTACGTCGTGCCGCCCAAGGCGCTGTTCCCGAAGATGCTGCAGGCCAAGCAGGCGGCCGACCTGCACACGCCGGGCTTCAACCAACGCGTCGTGCACGAGGTGATCCGCAACGGCTTCCTGCGCGACCACGTGCCGACGATCCGCGCTCGCTACAAGGCGCAGCGCGACGCGATGCGCGCGGCGCTTCAGCGGCACCTGCCCGCGGGCTGCCGCTTCAATGCGCCGGCCGGCGGCATGTTCTTCTGGGTCGAGCTGCCGCGCGGGCTCGATGCCACCGCGCTGCTGCCGCGCGCCGTGGAGGCGGGCGTCGCCTACGTGCCGGGCGCGCCGTTCTTCGTCGGCGACGCCGCCGACCGGCACGCCAACACATTGCGGCTGTCGTTCGTCACGGTGCCCGGGCCGGTCATCGAAGAGGGCGTGCGTGCGCTGGCCGGCGTGCTGAAGGAGGCCCTGGCGCAATGAGCACCTACCGCTTCGACCAGGTCGACGTCTTCAGCGCCCTGCCGCTGAAGGGCAACCCGCTGGCCGTCGTGCACGGTGCGGACGGTCTGTCCGACGACACGATGGCCGCGTTCGCGCGCTGGACCAACCTGTCGGAAACGACCTTCCTGCTGCCGCCCACCGACCCGGCGGCCGACTACCGGGTGCGCATCTTCACGCCGATCGGTGAACTGCCCTTCGCGGGCCACCCGACGCTCGGCACCTGCTGGTCGTGGCTCGCCGCGGGCGGCCGTCCGCGCGCGCCCGGCATCGTGGTGCAGCAGTGCGGCGTGGGGCTCGTGCGCGTGCAGCGCGACGCGGCGCGGCCCGCCCGGCTCGCCTTCGCCGCGCCCCCGACACGGCGCAGCGGCCCGCTGGAGCCGGAGGTGCTGGCCCGCGCCACGCGGGCGCTGGCCCTGCCCGACGAGGCGCTGCGCGCGCACCAGTGGGTGGACAACGGCCCGGGCTGGGCGGCGTTGCTGCTCGACAGTGCCGAGCGCGTGCTGGCGCTGCGCCCGGACTGGCCGGCGCTCGGCGACCTCAAGCTGGGCGTGGTGGGCCCGCATGCGCCGGGCGGCGAGGTGGCGTTCGAACTGCGCGCGTTCATCGGTGGCGGCGGCTTCGAGGACCCGGTGACCGGCAGCCTCAACGCGAGCGTCGCGCAATGGCTGATGCGCACCGGCGTGGCCGGGTCGTCGTACGTCGCGGCCCAGGGCGCGGCGCTGCGCCGCGCAGGCCGGGTCCACCTGCGGCGCGAAGGCGACGAGGTCTGGGTGGGCGGCGACGTCGTGCGCTGCGTGCAGGGGGAGCTCACGCTTTGACGGCGGCCGCGGCACCGGCGTCCCCGGCCCTGCCCGCGGCGCGGGTCGATCACGTCGTCGTCGCCGCGACGACGCTCGAGGAGGGCGCTGCATGGTGCGAGGCCACGCTCGGAGCGAGCCCCGGACCCGGCGGCAAGCACGCCCTGTTCGGCACGCACAACCGGCTCATGAGGATCGAGAGCGAGGCCTTTGCGTCGGCCTATCTCGAGATCATCGCCGTCGACCCCGAGGCGCCGCCCCCGGCGCGCCCGCGCTGGTTCGGCCTCGACGAAGGCGTGACGCGCCGGCGGCTCGCCGAGCGCGGGCCACAGCTGCTGCATCTCGTCGTGCGGACGACGTCGCTCGACGCGCACCTCGCGGCGCTGGCCGCGCAAGGGCTCGATGCGGGCGTCGCCCTGGCCGCGTCGCGGCAGACGCCGCACGGCCTGCTGCAGTGGCGCATCGCCGTGCGGCCCGATGGCCAGCTGCTCTTCGGCGGCGCGTGGCCGACGCTGATCGAGTGGCCAGCCGACGCGAGCACCGGGCGGGTCCTGCATCCCGCTGCGGCGATGGCCGCCTCGCCTGTGCGCCTGAGCGAGGTCACGCTCGCCGGCCTGCCATCGGCCGCGATCGGCGTGCTCGGGCTGGCCGGGGTCGGCTTCGTGGCACAGTCGCCGTGGCCGGCGGCAGGCGACGCCGTGACCGCAGCCGGCGCCCTGCGCATCGGCCTCGAGACGCCGCGCGGCCGCGTCACGCTCGCGTCGCCGGGTTGGGGGCCTGACGAGCCCGTGGGGCCGGGTGGCTGAAGCCCGTTGATGCGTGGAAGTGGCCCCGGCCGCGCGGCCGATGCTTCCGCGACACAGGAGACCGAATGACCGAAGAGCTGTTCCGCGAGGACGCCACGCTGGTTGCGTGCGAGGCACGCATCGTTGCCGTCGACGACCTGGGCATCGAATTGGATCGCACCGTCTTCTACCCGGTGGGCGGCGGGCAGGCGGGTGACGCCGGCTGGCTCTCGCTGGCCGATGGCACCACGCTGCCCATTGCCGACACGCGCAAGCACCCCGATCGCGCCGGTGCCGTCGTGCATGTCCCGGCCGCCGCCGCGGCGGACGCGGTGTGGCGGGCGGCCTTCGTGCCCGGCGCGGCCGTCACCGCCCGCATCGACGCCGAGCGCCGGCGCGCGCACATGCGTTTCCACACCGCGACGCATCTGCTGTGTGCGCTGGTGCCGCACCCGGTGAACGGCTGCTCCATCACCGCGGGCTATGCGCGGCTGGACTTCCACATGAGCGAGCCGCTCGACAAGGAGGCGTTGAGCGCCGGCATCGCTCGCCTCGTGGCCGAGGCGCACCCGGTGCGCCACCGCTGGATCAGCGAGGAAGAGCTCGATGCGAACCCCGGCCTCGTGCGCAGCATGAGCGTGCAACCCCCGCGCGGCCTCGGCCGCGTGCGCGTGATGGAGATCGAGGGCGTGGACCTGCAGCCCTGCGGCGGCACGCACGTGGGCAACACGCGCGAGGTGGGCGACGTCGTCGTCACGAAGATCGAGAAGAAGAGCGCGATGACCCGGCGCGTGGTGCTCGGCTTCGCAGGGGTCGCGGCGGCGGCTGGCGGTTGAGTGCGCCCGAGGGCCGCGGCGGCTGGGGGCGATAGGCGCGTCAACGCCCGTGCCGCATCGGGCTTTCCGGCGCTGCCCGCCGATCGCGAACGGGCACGGGTACGGGCACGTGCAGCAGCCTGCCTCGTGGTCAACGACGCGCCAATGAAGAAGGCCCGCCAGGGCGGGCCTTCTGTTCCTGAGCAGGCGCCTCTTCGATCAGGGCGCCTTCGTCCGCATCACTGGTTGCGGAAGTTGTCGTGGCAGGCCTTGCAGGCCTGGCCCACGCCGCCGAAGGCAGCCTTGATGTTGTCGAGGTTGTTCGTCTTGGCGGCGGCCAGCAGCTTGCCGACCTCTTCCTGCATCTTCGACGCCGCGGCGTCGAACTCGGCGCGCTTGGTCCAGATCGCCGCCGACGCGGCACCCTTGCCGGTGCCGGCGGTGCCCTCGACATAGGCGATGAACGGCAGCTTCGACATCGTGGCCACGATCTCGGCATTGGCGGTGGCGGCGGCGGCGTCGTACGGCGCCCGGCCCTGCACCATGGCACCGATGCGGCCGAAGTGGTTGGCCATCACGAACATCGAGCTCTGCCGGTACTTGACCGCGTCCTCGGGCTTCTGGAACTGCGCCGCGGCGGGCAGCGACACTGCAGCGCCGGCAAAGGCCAAAGCGGCAAGGACAGAACGGTTCATCATGCGAAGGACTCCAGGAAGTTGGGATGGCCCGTGGTGTGGCGGGGCGCGATGCTACCCGCGCATCGATGTGTACGGAGGAGCTCGCCCCGCCATTCCCGATCGAGGTCCTGGGGAAAGCCCGGGGCCCCCGCAAAATGAACCGAGCATCGACTCGTCGGAAGTATGGTTGACCTCGTGAACGCTTCTTCGTCCTCGGCCGCGGCCTCCGGCAGCGGCAGTCTGGTGCGCGTCTGGGACCTGCCCACGCGCCTGTTCCACTGGATCCTCGCGCTGGCGGTGGTGGGCCTCGTCGTCACCGGCAGCGTGGGCGGCGCGGCGATGACCTGGCACTTCCGCCTCGGCCACCTCGTGCTGTCTCTGCTGCTGTTCCGTCTCGCCTGGGGTCTGGTGGGCGGGCGCTGGTCGCGCTTCGCGAGCTTCATCTACGCGCCGGGCACGGTGCTGCGCTACCTGCGCGACGGCGCGAGGCCCGGCGAGCATCTCGACGTCGGGCACAGCCCGCTCGGCGCCGTCTCGGTGTTCGCGATGCTGGCCATCCTGATCGTCCAGGTGGGCACCGGGCTCGTGGCCGACGACGAGATCGCCAACGTCGGCCCGCTCAACAAGTACGTCGCGACGGCCACCGGCATCGCCGCGACGGCGTGGCACAAGAACTACGGCGAAGCGATCATCATCACGCTTGTCGTGCTGCACGTCGTCGCCATCGTGTTCTACCGCCTGCGCCGGCAGAAGGATCTCGTCGGCCCGATGCTCTCGGGTGACAAGCCCCTGCCCGCGGGCGCCGCCGACATCCCGGCCAGCCGCGACGACACGCGGACGCGCGGGCTGGCGCTGGTGCTCGCCGTCGCAGCGGCCGGCGTCGCCACCTGGGTGATGCGTCAGGGCGGCTGAGGTCGCCGGGCGAAGCGAGCAGCGTCGAGGGCCACCGCGCACCACGACAGGACGATGGCAGAGGAGCCCCGCACCGAAATCGTGGCGGTCGGGTCCGGCGAGACCGCCGGGCTGGAGGCGGTGCGCGACCTGTTCCGCGAGTACGCGGCCGGGCTCGGCGTGGACCTGTGCTTCCAGCACTTCGACGAGGAGCTGGCCGCACTGCCTGGAGACTACGCCGAGCCGCGGGGCGTGCTGCTGCTGGCGCTCGTCGACGGTGCACCCGCCGGCTGCGCAGCGCTGCGCCCCCTGCCGGACGTGGACTACCCGAACGCCTGCGAGATGAAGCGGCTGTATGTCCGCCGCGCCTTTCGCGGCTTCGGGCTGGGGCGCGCACTGACGCAGGCGTTGCTGGAGCAGGCCACGCGCGCGGGCTACACGACGCTGCTGCTGGACACGCTCGACGACATGGAGGCGGCGCGGGGCCTGTACGAATCTCTCGGGTTCGCCGAGATCCCGCCGTACTACTACAACCCGATTCCGGGCGCCCACTACCTGAAGGTGGACCTCGAGAGCCCGGGCACGCGCTGGTGACGGCGGCCGCGCGGCGGCCGGCCGATCGGTCGCCCGGCCGGGCGACCCCCTGCGCCTGCGGCATCATCCGGGTCGAGACCTAGGACCCCGATGAACTCCTCCCCCGATATCGTCGAGCTGCGCGCCGGCGACCTGCGCCTTGCTCTGCGTGCCGACCTGGGCGCCTGCATGTCCGGGCTGTGGCGCGGCGAACTGCCCGTCTTGCGCAGCACGGAGCCCGCGGCCCTGACCGGTTCGCGCCTGTCCGGCTGCTACCCGCTGGCGCCCTACAGCAACCGGCTCGGGTACCGGCGCTTCCGTTGGCAGGGGCGCGACTACACCACCCAGCCCAACTTCGACGACAACCCGCACTCGGTGCACGGCGTGGCCTGGCAGCGGCCCTGGGCCGTGGTCGAGGCCTCGGCGACACGGGCGCTGCTGCGCTACCGGCACGCCGCGGATCCGCACTGGCCGTTCGACTTCGAGCTCGATCAGAGCTTCCTGCTCGATGGCGCGTCGCTCGAGGTGCGACTGGCCTTCACCAACCGGGCGGGGCAGGCGCAGCCGGTCGGCCTCGGCTGGCATCCCTACTTCCCGAAGCGTGCGCGCAGTCGCCTGCACATCGAGCTGGCCGAGCGCTGGGACAACGATGCCACGGGGCTGCCGGTGCGCCGTGTCGCGCAGCCGGGCATCGACGCCGACGTGGCGCACCTCGAGTTCGACAACTGCTTCGAGGGCTGGCGCGGCGCGGCGCGGCTGCGCGACGAGAAGCTTTCGCTGCGGCTGACGTCGTCGCTGCCGTACCTCGTGGTGTTCACGCCGCAGACCAAGCCCTACTACTGCGTCGAGCCGGTGAGCCACGTGAGCAACGCGGTGCACATGGCCGATCCGGCCGCGCACGGCCTCGTCGCGCTGGAGGCCGGCCGCACCCTCGAAGCCTGGATGCGGCTGGAGGTGGGCGCCGCGTGAGCGGGGTGGGTCGCGGCGAGCCGGGCCTCGCGCGTTCGGGCGAAGGCACCGGCACGGCGTGGGCGGCGTTGCCGGTCCCGCCTTCGCTGCTGGGCGAGTCGCCGTTCTGGCACCCGGACGAGGCGGCGCTGTACTGGTGCGACATTCCCGGCCGCCGGCTGCATCGCTACGTGCCCGAGACGGGCCGCCATACGCAGTGGCCGTTCGAGAGCGAGCCGGCCTGCTGCGCGCCGATGCCCGGCGGCACGCTGATGCTCGCGCAGCGTGACGGGATCTTCGTGTTCGACCCCGTTCGCGGCGAGCGCAAGCGTGTCGCCGAGCCGCCGTACGACGTCGCGCAGATGCGCTTCAACGACGGCAAGGCCGATCCGCAGGGCCGTTTCTGGGTCAGCACGATCTTCGAGCCCCGCTCGGCGCCGCGCGCGGCGCTGTTCCGCTTCGAGGCGGGGCGCCTCGACCTCCTCGCCGGCGAGGCGACGGTCGGCAACGGTCTCGCCTTCAGCCCCGACGCCCGCACGCTGTACTGGGCCGATACCTTCTCGCACCGGATCGATGCCTTCGACTTCGACGCCGCAGCGGGGGCCCTGTCTCGCCGTCGGACCTTTGTGCAGTTCGGCCCGAAGGTCGCCGGCCAGGACCTGGCGGAGTACGGCGGACGCCCGGACGGCGCCGCGGTCGACGCCGAAGGCGCGCTGTGGGTGGCCATGTTCGAGGGGCAGCGCCTGCTGCGCCTGGCCCCGGACGGAAGCGTGCTGCAGGACCTGCCGCTGCCGGTGCGCTGCCCGACGATGGCCTGCTTTGGCGGCCACGACCTGCGCACGCTCTACGTGACCACCGCGCGCGACAAGCGGCCCGCCGACGAACTCGCGGCGCAGCCGCTCGCCGGGGCGGTGCTGACGACGCGCGTGGCGGTGCCGGGCCTGCCGGTGAACTTCGTGCGGGGCTGAGCGCAGGCCCATGGTTGCAGCGAGCGCATGCGCGCAGCAGGAGGGTGGCCGGTGACGAGCGGCGTGCCGCAACGGCTGGAGCGCCCGGCGCTGCTGGCGCAGCTGGACCGGCCGCGCACCTGGGACGTGGCGATCGTCGGCGGCGGCGCCACCGGCCTCGGCGTGGCGCTCGACGCGGTGTCGCGCGGGCTCTCGGTGGTGCTGCTGGAGGCCGAGGACTTCGCCAAGGGCACCAGTTCGCGCGCCACCAAGCTCGTGCACGGCGGCGTGCGCTACCTGGCGCAGGGCAACGTCTCGCTCGTGCGCGAGGCGCTCGTCGAGCGCAGCACGCTGCTGGCCAACGCGCCGCACCTGGCGCAGCGTCTTCCGTTCGTCGTGCCGACGTACAGCCGCTGGGAGCAGCCCTTCTACGGCATCGGCCTCAAGCTCTACGACGCCTTGGCCGGCGCGCGCGGGCTCGGCCCGACCGAGTGGCTCTCGGCACGGCGCACGGCCGAGCTGCTGCCCACCGTCGTGAAGCCCGGCCTGGCCGGCGGCGTGCGCTACTGGGACGGCCAGTTCGACGACGCCCGGCTGGCTGTGGCGCTGGCACGCACCGCGGCGGCCCGCGGTGCGCTGGTGGTCAACCATGCGCCCGTGGTGGACCTGCGCCGCGAGGCCGGCAAGGTGGTCGGTCTCACCGCCGAAGACGCCGAAAGCGGCCGGCGCTACGAGATCGCTGCACGCTGCGTCATCAACGCGGCCGGCGTCTGGGTGGACGCGGTGCGCGACATGGACCGCGACGCCGGGGCACCTTCGCGGCCGCCGATGGTGGCGCCGAGCCAGGGCGTGCACATCGTCGTCGACCGCGCCTTCCTGCCCGGCACGCATGCGTTGATGGTGCCCAAGACGAGCGACGGTCGCGTGCTGTTCGCCGTGCCCTGGCTCGGCAAGACCATCCTCGGCACGACCGACACGCCACGCGACGACCTGGCGCGCGAGCCGGCGCCGTTCAAGGCCGAGGTCGACTTCATCCTCGGCGAGGCAGGTCGCTACCTGGCGCGTGCGCCGGCGCGCGCCGACGTGCGCTCGGTCTGGGTCGGGTTGCGGCCCCTCGTCAAGCCGCCGGGGGACGAGAGTGGCGACGGCGAGGGCGGGGCGGCGAAGGCGCACACCAAGGCCCTGTCGCGCGAGCACACGGTGGTGGTGGGCCGCTCGGGCCTCGTCACGGTGACCGGCGGCAAGTGGACCACCTACCGCGCGATGGCCGAGGACGTGCTCGAGCGGGCGATGGAGCGCGGCCTCCTGCCGCGCCGGGCGGCCGGCACCACGGTGCGGCTGCCGCTCGTCGGCGCTGCCGCGGGACGGCCGCTGTGCGAGCCGCCGGGCGATCACGGCTATGGCAGCGAGGTCGACGTGCTGCGCAGCCTGCCCGGCGCGACGAACTGGCTGTGGCGCGACGCCGAGACAGGGCAGGGCGGTCTCAGCGAGGCGATGGTGCGCTTCGCGGCGCGGCACGAGATGGCGCGCACCGTCGAGGACGTGCTCGCGCGGCGCTGCCGTCTGCTCTTCCTGGATGCCCGCGAGGCGGCGCGCCAGGCCCCTGCCGTGGCCGAGTTGCTGGCCGAGGAACTCGGGCGGACGGCTGACGCCGCGTCGTTCGTTGCCCTGGCGGAGCGCTACGCCACGGTGCCCTGAGGGCGACAGCGCGACGTCCGCGCGGCGAGCCGGGCAGCGCGCCGCGATCGGCGCGCGCCGCGGCGGCTCAGGCGCCCGACGGGTACTTCACCGAGCACCCGTAGGCGCGCGTCAGCGGCACCGTCACGGGCTTGCCCGCGAGCGTCTCGGCAAGCGCGGCCTTCACGTGATTGGTCGCCCCGGCGATGTCGGAGACGCTCGCCGTCGGCTTGCTGTCGATCGCGCCGGCGTAGACGAGCGTGCCCTTCGCGTCGATCACGTACATGTGCGGCGTCGTGCGGGCGCCATAGGCGCGGCCGACCTTGCCGTCGGGGTCCATCAACGTGGCGCTGGCAGCGGCGCGCTGCGCCTTCATCCAGTCGGCCAGCGCGCCGGGGGCCAGGTAGTCGCCGTGATCGACGGCGGTCGAGTTCACCGCCAGCCAGACCACGCCCTGGCCGGTGGCCTCGCGCTGCGTGCCCTGCATGTTGGCGCTGCGATAGTGCTTCTGCACGTAGGGGCAGCCGGGGTTCACCCACTCGAGGACGACCGTCTTGCCCTTGAAGTCGGCCAGCGAAACCGTGCGGCCGGCGGTGTCGCGGGCGCTGAACGCGGGTGCCGGCTGGCCCACGGCTGCCGTGGTGTTGGCATGCACCGAGCAGCTCACGCCGATCAGGGCGGTGGCCAGCGACAGACCGGCCGCGAGGGTAGCGAGCTTCTTCATCGAGGCTTCTCCGGTGAGGCGGAGGGGCTGCGGGGGCGGCGCCGCAGCGGCACCAGCCCGGTCAATCCGGCAACTCTGCCAGTGCAGCGGTCACTTCGCCAACGGAAAGAATCTCGCTCAGGAGCCGAGGCCCTGCAGCGCCTGGGGAATAGAGCGCGTAGACGGGCACGCCGCTGCGTTGCATGCGCGCCAGTTCGGCGGCGATGGCCGCGTCGCGCCGCGTCCAGTCGGCACGCAGAAGCACGACACGCTTGCGCTCGAATGCGGCGACCACCTCGGGCTGGTTCAGCGTCGTGCGCTTGTTGAACTGGCAGGTGACACACCACGCGGCGGTGAAGTCGACGAAGACCGGCCGCCCCTCGGCCGTGAGCTGTGCGACACGCTCGGCCGACCAGGGCTGCCAGCGGTCGGCCTCCTGGCCGGCCACCGCGCCGGAGGTGCCCGGCATCGCCGCCACCGCGTCCTGGCGCCAGGAAGGCACGGCCCAGACCAGGGCCGCGGCCAGCAGCGCCAGCGCGGCCGCCGAGAAGCCGCGCCGGGCGCCCCGGCCGAGCGTCGGCGAGCCGAGCGCCCAGGCGCCGAAAGCCACCGCGACGAGCAGGCCGAGAAGCGCGGCCGCGCCATCGATGGACGTCTGCTGGCCCAGCACCCAGGTCAGCCAGACGACCGTCGCGAACATCGGGAATGCCATGAGGGCCTTGAAGTTCGCCATCCACGGCCCCGGGCGGGGCAGCATCCGGGCCAGTCGGGGCCAGGCGCTCGCCGCCAGGTAGGGCAGCGCCATGCCGAGGCCGAGGGCCGCGAAGATGGCCAGCGCCTCGTGCGTTGGCAGCATCATGGCCACCCCGAGCGACGCCGCCATGAAGGGTGCCGTGCAAGGCGAGGCCACGGCCACGGCCAGCACGCCGGTGAGGGCCGAGTCGACGAGCGGATGGCGCGCCTGCGCCGCCGCGATGCGGCTCGGGAGCACCGAGCCGAACTCGAACACGCCCGCGAGATTCAGGCCGATCAGCGTGAACAGGACGGCGAGCGCGGCAACGACCGCGGGCGACTGCAACTGGAAGCCCCAGCCGATCTGCTCGCCCCCCGCGCGCAGCGCGAGCAGCAACCCGGCCAGCGCCACGAAGGAGACGACCACGCCGGCCGTGTAGGCCAGCCCGCCGGCCAGCAGCGATCGCCGGTCCTCGGCGTGGCGGGTGAAGCCGATGATCTTCAGCGAGAGCACCGGGAAGACGCAGGGCATCAGATTCAGCAGCAGGCCGCCGGCCAGCGCGGCCACGAGCGCCAGTGCGAGCCCGATCGGTTCGGCAGGCGCCGGCGCCGCCGTGCCTGCCGGCCCGGCCAGCGCAGCGGACCCGGCCGTACCGGTGGCCGCCTGTGGTGCCTGCGCGAGCGGCGGCCAGGGCGCGGTCACCTGCACGGTCACTTCGAGGCCCGAGGGCTGTCCGGCCGCCGTCAGCACCACGGGCATCGTCTCGGGGCCGGCGCTGCGCTGGGCATCGATCGGGATCGCGGCGCTCCACTGGCCGCTCTCCCAGCGACCCTGCACCGGGGCCGCGTTGTTCAGCACACCCGCGGTTTCGGGAAAGAGCTGCAGGTCGCGACCCTGCCAGGCGGCAGGCAGGCCGCTGATCCGGACCTGCAGCGCGCCCTCCTTGATCTCCGCCTGCGCCTTGGCACCTGCGGCCGGCCGCGGAGCGGCGGCCTCGGCCGCGGCGAAGGCTTCGGCATGCCCGGCCGTGGCTGCGCGAGCGGGCAACTGCAACGAGAAGTCGCCGCCCTCGGGAATGCAGACATCCTTGCAGACCAGCCAGTCGGCGCGCAGCTTCACTTCGAGCGATTCGCCGCTGAAGCTGGCCGGCACCTGCACGGCCACCGGCAGCAGCAACCGGCCCTCGTAGCCGAAGTTCATCAACGGACCGATCGGCAGCCGAGCCGGCGTCGGCCAGCGGATCTCGCCGGTGGAGAAGCCGGCGGGGAGCGTGAACGCGAGCGTGGTCGGGAGCCCGGAGTCGCCGGGGTTCTTCCAGTACGTGTGCCAGTGCGGCTGGTGCTCGATCAGCAGGCCCAGTTGCAGCGGCTTGCCCGGGACGACGCCCTCGGGTGCGTGCGCCACCAGTTCGGCGCGGACCTGCGGCGTGGTGACGACGGCACCTGCCCCGGCAGCCCCTGCCGGCGCGGCCAGGGCCAGGGCACAGGCGGCCAGGGCCGGCGCCCACGTGGCGGCAAAGGCAAGCCGGCGCCGCGCAGCGGGAAGAAGGAGGGAGCAGGACATGGGCGTGATGATGGACCAATGACGACGGTGCGGGCAAAGGGCCCCGCGTAACGCCACTCCGCGGGCGTGTGAGCGGGCGTGTCCGCTTCTCGTTCGCTGGCGTCAGACGCCAGCCCCTGCGACCCCGGGGGCCGGACACCCGGGCACCTCCGGGATTGTTCGTATAATCCCGCGGCTTTGCCCGCCTCGTCCGAAACCTGCGGCCAAGGCGCATGTGATGGCGAATCCAACGAACTCAACCATCGCCGCACGCGCCGCACCCGCCGAAGCCGCCCGCCAAGGAACCCGCGGCCGGTGGAACGAAGATGACGACGGGGCCGACGAGCCGGCCTTCAAGACGCTGACCCGGGAGGAAGCGTCGGCCTTGCGTGCGAAGGAGCCGCCACTGAATCCGTGGCGAGTCGTCGCGATGCAGGGCGGGGTGGGCGTGGTGACGGCGCTGCTCGCGGCGCTGGTCATGGGCAGGGTGGAGGTGGGGTGGTCGGCGCTTTACGGTGCCGCGTGCGTGGTGGTGCCGGGCGCGCTGATGGCGCGCGGCATGACCAGCCGCCTCAGCAGCATGTCGCCCGGCGCCAGCGCCGTCAGCTTCATGTTGTGGGAGATGGTGAAGATCGCGGTCTCGATCGCCATGCTGATGCTGGCGCCGAGGCTCGTGCAGGACTTGAGCTGGCCGGCGCTGCTGGCGGGCTTGGTGCTGTGCATGAAGGTGTATTGGTTCGCGCTGCTGTGGCGCGGGCGGTCATAACGACGAATCAGAACCGAAGACGAGCTTTCGAATGGCAGCAGCTTCTGGCAACGCCCCGACCGCCGGCGAATACATCATTCACCACCTGCATCATCTGCAGGTCGGCAAGGGGTTCTGGACCTTCAACCTCGACTCGATCTTCTGGTCCGTGGCCATGGGCGTGCTGGGCTGCTGGTTCCTCTGGAGCGTCGCGCGTCGCGTGCAGGCCGGCGTGCCCGGGCGCATGCAGGCCGCGGTCGAGTTCCTGGTCGAGATGGTGGACACGCAGGCGAAGGGGATCGTGCACAACGCCCACAGCCGCAAGATGGTGGCCCCGCTCGCGCTCACCGTGTTCATCTGGATCTTCCTGATGAATGCGATGGACCTGCTGCCGGTGGACCTGATTCCCGCGATCTGGCACGTGGCCGGCCCCGCCATCGGCGCGCCCGACTACATGCGCGTGGTCCCGACTGCCGACCTGTCGGTGACGATGGCACTGTCGGTCACCGTGCTGCTGATCTGCATCTACTACAACATCAAGATCAAGGGCGGCGGCGGCTGGGTGCACGAGCTGATCTCGGCGCCCTTCGGCGCGAAGTGGTACCTCGCGCCCTTCAACCTCGGCATGCAGCTCATCGAGTTCGTCGCCAAGACGGTGAGTCACGGCATGCGGCTGTTCGGCAACATGTACGCCGGCGAACTCATCTTCATGCTCATCGCGCTGATGGGCGGCGCCTGGTTCACGAGCATCGGGCTGCCGCTGGCCCTCGGGCACATCATCGCCGGCAGCGCCTGGGCCATCTTCCACATCCTGATCATCACCTTGCAGGCCTTCGTGTTCATGATGCTCACGCTGGTCTACGTCGGTCAGGCGCACGACGCCCATTGACCCCCGGGTCGAGGTGTCTGCGCACTGAGTTCTCTCTCCCTTCTTCTCTGCCAACGAAGAACCTTCCTCACTAGGAGCACGCAATGGAAGTCATCAGCTTTGTCGCCCTGGCCGCCGGCCTGATCATCGGTCTCGGCGCCATCGGTGCCTGCATCGGCATCGGCATCATGGGCAGCAAGTACCTTGAGAGCGCCGCGCGCCAGCCCGAGCTGATGGGCGAACTGCAGACCAAGATGTTCCTGCTCGCCGGCCTGATCGACGCCGCGTTCATCATCGGCACCGGCATCGCGCTGTGGTTCGCCACGGCCAACCCGTTCCTGGGCCAGATCGCCAACCTGCCGAAGTAATCCTTCGCCGCCGGTTTGCCGGGTTCGCGGCCGCCCTATCGCTTCGGTAGGGGCGGCGCGGCCCCGTGGTTCCCCTTGTGACGAGGACCGTCCCGTGAGCATCAATGCCACCCTGATCATCCAGATGATCGTCTTTGCGATCCTGGTGTGGTTCACGATGCGCTTTGTCTGGCCGCCCATCACCGCGGCGCTGGACGAGCGCGCCAAGAAGATCGCCGAGGGCCTCTCGGCTGCCGACAAGGCCAAGGCCGACCTCGCCGCCGCCAACAAGCGTGTCGAGGCCCAGCTGGCCGCTGCGCGCGACGACGCCGCCAAGCGCCTGGCCGACGCCGAGCGCCTGGCGCAGCAGATGGTCGAGGAGGCCAAGGGCCGTGCCGCCGAGGAAGGCGCGAAGATCATCGCCGCCGCCAAGGCCGAGGCCGAGCAGGAGGCCGTGAAGGCACGCGAGGCGCTGCGCACCCAGGTGGCGGGCCTCGCCGTCAAGGGCGCGGAGCAGATCCTCAAGCGCGAGGTCAACGCCTCGGTGCACGCCGAGCTGCTGGGTCGCCTGAAGGCGGAACTCTGAGATGGCCGAGCTCGCCACGATCGCACGGCCCTACGCCGAGGCCTTGTTCAAGGCGGCGGGGTCCGAGGGCGGCAAGCTGAAGGCCCAGGTGTCGGCGCTTGCCGCCTTGGCCGCCGACGAAGGGCTGCGCCAGTTCGCCGACAACCCCAAGGTCAGCGCGACGCAGGTCTTTGACCTCGTCGCTGGCGTGGCGCTGCAGAAGGGCCTCGGCCTCGACGGCAAGGTGGGCAATCTGCTGCGCACGGTGCTGGAAAACGGCCGCCTGGCCGCGCTGCCCGAGATCGCGGCGCAGTTCGTGGCGCTGGTCAACGCGCAAAGCGGCGTCTCCGACGCCGTCATCGAGAGTGCCTACCCGATCGAGGGTGCGCAGCTGGCCGACGTGGTGGCCACGCTGGAGAAGCGCTTCAAGCGCAAGCTCAATGCCAAGGTCGAAGTGAAGCCCGAGCTGATCGGCGGCATCCGCGTCATCGTCGGCGACGAGGTGCTGGACACCTCGGTCCGGGCCCGTCTGGAACAGATGCAGCTTGCGCTGACCGCGTGAGCCGGAGAGACACATGAACCTGAACCCCGCTGAAATTTCCGAGCTGATCAAGAGCCGCATCGAGGGCCTTGCCGCCAGCGCGAACATCAAGAACCAGGGCACGGTGGTCTCCGTCACCGACGGCATCGTGCGCGTGCACGGCCTCTCCGACGTGATGGCCGGCGAGATGCTGGAGTTCCCGCCCACCAAGAGCGGCCAGGCCACCTACGGCCTCGCGCTCAACCTCGAGCGCGACTCGGTCGGCGCGGTGATCCTGGGCGAGTACGAGCACATCTCCGAGGGCGACACCGTCAAGTGCACGGGCCGCATCCTGGAAGTGCCGGTGGGCCCCGAGCTCATCGGCCGGGTCGTCAACGCGCTCGGCCAGCCGATCGACGGCAAGGGCCCGATCAACGCCAAGATGACCGACGTCATCGAGAAGGTCGCCCCGGGCGTGATCGCGCGCAA